>JAABUL010001273.1_pt1 | contig 48857 bp, 12 predicted proteins | sample 5559151 | NCBI WGS metagenome assembly JAABUL01 (sample SAMN10711876, study PRJNA513368) | rock metagenome | isolation source: Antarctica rocks | place: Antarctica: Victoria Land, Pudding Butte sud
GCATTATTGATCATTTCTTAACACATTATTAAGACGTTCGTAAACTTAAATGACATCACTATGTATTCGTATAATTTATATTGTATACAAAAAGTTGTTTTTCACTCTTTCTTTATCTTTATTCTAATCTAGTTGTATGCTTTTTATAAGTTCAATTTAGTAAAATACTTTGCTTCAAATACTTAATTCTAAAGCTTATTAATATTAAATAATAAATATCGATTTTTAATTATAATATTGTTTAGCTTTTAATAATTAATACATAGACGAAGAATTTTATTCTTCTTTAATACAAAGAGAATTAAATATTCTATCTATAATTAGAATTTTTTAATAAATTTTTTTTTTTCGTTTTTTATCAAGTATTCGCAAAGTACTTCGAACTTCTTCTTAAATAAAACATATATAAATTTAAACGTAAATTGTTTGTCTAATTTAAGTTTAATTTCGTAATCTTACAATTAATATTTTAAGACAATCTCTATTGTTTTCTTTTTTTAAAATAAATGCTTTTAATTGTTGTATATTCGTAGTACGTACTTTAGTAATTTCTTCGCTATATTAAATAGTTTAAAACTTTTAAAAAGTTCGTAATTTTTTTCACTTACTTTAATCTTATAATTTAACTAATTTTTATTAATGTTTATTAAGTTAAACTTTGTTAAATCGTTTTTTTACAAAAATGCAAGTTCGTTATTTGCGATCAATTTTTAACTTAATCTTTTATCTATTATCGAACGTTATTAATGCGTAGATTAAATATAAATTACATAATCACATTGTGCGAATCTAAGTACTTATATATTTTAATTAATTTCTAGATTGTGTTGCTTCAATCAAAGCATTTCTAGAACAATATTATAAATAATAATTTTCACTATATTAAAGATTAGTTTTTCGTGATGTTGCTAAATAGCTATCGATAGTAATTTTGTTTCTTTGTTCACTTTTTTATTTTCGTCGAATAATAAGTTTTTATCTACAATTATTAAGTTGTATACGTTAGACTTCTTTTAAATAAAGTATTCTTCTCTTTTAATAAAAGCTTTAGTTATAAAATTATCTATTGTATCAAAATTAATCATTGTAATGAGTTAATAATTATTGATCTTAATTAGTGTAATAAAACATCGTACGTATGCTATTAAGTTTAGTTGCTATTATTGAACTAACATATTGCATTTCTTTAATATGTTTTTTATTAAAAAATTTGAAATTTTTTTTATTTTTGTGTTGCGACTTTTGCTTCAAGCGTCTACTTGCGCTAAGCTTCTTTCTTATGCTAAATTAATAATATTAACTTTCTAGAAAATTAATTAATTTCTTCTTTTTTTTTTAGATAAGTTTAGCATAAGTCGTTATAGCATTTTGTTCAATTAAGTGTTGCATATTTCTTTGCTTTCTTTATTTTCTTTTAAGATAAATTTACACTACTTAGTTGTTGTTCGATTTTATCAAAAATTTCTCTTTTTATAGTGACGTCGCTTTCTAGCGTTTTCTCGCATTTATTTACGATTTAATTTATTTATTGTTTCTTTAATGAACTAACTAAAGTCTTAAAATACTTCATGATGTTGTCTAGACATTCGTGAAAGTTCTTCTAGTTATATTCGTTGTCTAAGTTTGTTGCTAGATAAGAGTATAACGTTCTTAGTCGTTTCGCTTTTATAATCTTATTAAGTATTTGATTAACTTTCTACGTAAATGTGAATGTCTTATCTAATAATGTTTTATCTAGAACTTTCTATAACTAATTTAGATTTTTTACTAAATAGTAGTTGTCGTTCGATCTAGTTTCGAAGATGTTCGTCTCTATGTTAATTTGCTTTCTAATGTCGTCTTAACTATTAAGTATTTCTCTTAACATAACACTAATTTGTCGACGATTTATTAAGTTTCGTAATTAATAATCTCTTGCGAAGTGATTTAATTTGTCACATAAATAGCACGTTTTTTAGAATTTATTATTTTGCTTTTTTCTAAAGTTCTTTTTTTTACGTTATTAAGTAAAATCTAGTTTTATAGATGCAAGTTTACAATAATCGAAATTATTGTATTTCTAATTAGAACGAAATTCTCTTTACTAATATTTGATCGCTAGTTTAAAGAAGATTTCTACTCTTTTTTGAAGTTGATTGTATTTTTTTTTATAGCTCTTTTATACAATTTGTTATCGAAATTGATAATTATTTTAATAAGATCGAACATGTTGCTAAGAATTCTCTCATCACGCATAATTTCGTTCTTTAGATTGTTTTTAAAATCTCGTCGAAACATTGTTATAAGTGCGACATCGTTTCATTCGATTAAATTAGCATACTTCTAAAATCTAATTGCGTAATTTGTTACAAAAATTCGTTAAATTAAATGCTAAATCACTCTTTTTGCAATTTGTTTCTCGTTAGATGTTTTAAAGATTCTTCGAAGCTCTTTTTTAAAGTTATTAAAGGCTATAAACATCACACGAGAATTTTCGCTATTATTTTTTAAATATTTTCGTAAGTTTAGCTTAAGCTAATGCTAAATTCTTTCTCTAAAAAATGTCGATGCAAAAATCGTCTTTTAGTTCACTAAAACAAGATAGAAGATAAAATAAATATTTATTTACATAAGTTAGTTCTTCAAGTTAATACGATCTTTATAGTAAATATTAAGTTTATTGATCTTAATTTTGTTATTTTTCATGATTAATAATTAACGTGATGCTAATAAGCTAGTGTTTAAGATAAAGGCGCATTAATTTAATATAAACATTCTTAGAATATTCAAAGTGTTACGCTATTATTTTCTAAGAAGTTTTAAAGATATTAAAGAAAGTTGTATTATTAAAGAGATTTGTAGACGTTTTCAAGCAATGTAAGCAATCATTTAGTAACAAAAGTTGCAACTAGATGTAACGATAACAATAAATAAGAATTTATCTTAAGTTAAATATAATTCATAAGAGAGTCGTATTTAAGAATCTATATATTAAATAAAATTCTTTTTGCTCTATTTGCTCTCTCGCAAAGCAAAGAGAGCAAATCTTTATACTTTTGTTGCTTTTTTAAGAAGCAAAAAAAGCAATGCTTCTAATGTTTCCTCGCAAAGCTATAAGAGCATATGTTGTTATTCGTTCCTAATGCTACATACTATGCGTAGACTATATACTAGCGTAGATTCGTAACATAGATAATATCGATATAGAATATTGCAACATTTAGATTTTGCGATACTTTAAGATTTGCTTCTATACAAAATTTGCGATACTTTAGACAAAGTATTGCTAGTATAGTTGTTAGACAAATTAAAAATTAAGAGAACTTCGACGCTTATAATGCAAGCGCTTTTTTGTTTATTATTAATTATTATTTCGTTAATTAATGCTTGCGTATATTTAGTATAACAACAATAATTATGCAAACACTAATTAATAAATCGATTTTATTTTCGCTTAAAATAATTATATATATATAAAATTATATATACGTATATATCGAAAAATTGCTTTAACATTTATTTCTTTAAACGTATCTCGCATAGCGTCTCTAATTAAGTTAAACATTATTTTGCTAATAATTTAATTATTATTATTGTTAATAAGAAAGAAACAAAAATAATAATTAATGTTACAAATTATACTAATAATTATATATTAATCTTCAAAAAAAGATAAATACGCTTAATTAATAATAAAGATCAAATATATAACGCTCTCTAGTTATAAATCTTTATTAAAGAGAGAAAGTTATTTTAGAATAATTTTTACAACAATTTTCGACATAAATATAAGATTGTGCGTTAATATTAAAATTAATATTTATAATAAAACTTGTTTAATTATTATCTTTATAAAGCGTATCTTAATAATATAGAATCTAGAAATTTATTTTATAAGTTATTATACAAACATTAATTTAATATTTTTTATTTGCGAAAATATATTAATAATATCGAAATAAGTAATTTAATTAGCATTTAATATAGTTGTAATTGTTGTTATATATAATATATTATTAAAGAAGCAACACATTGTTATCTATATATTAGCATAATAATCTTTAATAATAATAAGTTTATTAAGAAGATTATACTAATAATTTCTAGTTAATTTTCGATTTAATTGTAATTATAAAATATTAATAATTATTTTTAATTAATCTTAATTCGTCGCAATAACGTAACAACAAAAATTCGAAAAAAATTTAAAGTAGATTCTTCTTTGTTAACGTATATACTTTTCCAATAATATCTTATTTATATAAACGAAAACAATATTGCGTTATTTATACAAATTTTGTTTAAATATTTTTTTTAACTTATTATTGCAAACGAAAGCTAAATTGCTTTATTTATATAGATTTCGTTAAAATATTTTGCTTATAATAACAATTAAAAACTTAAATATCTCTCTTTATATAAGTTTCGAAGACTTTGTCTTATATATATATATATATTTTTTTTTTAAATTAAACGTATTTGTTTAATTTAAGCGATTTTTTCTATTTATAAACGCACGAAGATATAAGTAAGAAAAGATAGCTTAAAACTAGAAAAAATTAGATAAATAAAAAAAAATTATACTTAAATATAATTCGAAAAAATAATATATAAGAAGTTGTTATTAAGTATATAGTATATACGAATTATATTAAGAAAGATCTAATTATACATATTTCGCAAATATATTTAAAATTACTTATTAATAATATTAAACTATAGAAAGAATATTAATTATTATATAAATATTATTATTGCAACTTTACAAAAATTAATATTAAAAAAGCAAAAATTATTTATAAACAATTCTTGTTATTTAGAACTAAAATCGACGTAAATAATATTTAATAATTTTAAAAAACAAAATACGTTACAAGAAATAAGCAATTTTGCTATAAATATTTAATAATATTAAATAGATTTTTTATTAATTTAAGTAGCTATTTATTAAAGTAAATTATTTCTAAATATCGTAAATATTAAACGTTTATTAATTAACATATTTATAAATATCTAAAACTTGTTTATTTATATATCGAAATAAGAGTATAATAAGCAAATCGAATAGTTATGTCGAAAACTTATTAATATTTATTTATAAGAGTACAATAATAATTTAAAGTCTAAGATATATTAATATTATAATAATATTTTTTAGAAAATTTAGAATTTGCGAGTTAAATATCTTGGATTTTTGTTACAACTACTTTAAGATGCAATAAATAAATTAATATAAAAGTTAAAAGCTAATATATTAATACTTAATTATATAAAAAATAAAGATTGTCGTCTAAACAAAACGTACAAAAGCTCGAAAATAAAAGATATAAAAGAGACAAAAGTTCTAAGTATTAAAGATAAGAAAAGCAACAATTAAGCTATTGCAAAAAAGAGAACAAATTTGTTATTTACACTTAAATATATTAAGAAATTCTTTCGATTAACTTTAAACTTTTTTGCATTATTGTTTAAGTAATAGAGCAAATTACTAATTTCGAAGATGCGATAACTATAAACAAAGAATTAATTATAACAAATTTAACATTAATAATTAATAACAACTTAAAAATAAAACTTTAACATAATGCGAAAATCTTTGTATTAATAATTTTTTTTATTTTTTTCGAAGTTTTGCAAATAAATAAAGAGTTATTAAGAGAAATATAAAGTCGAAAAAGACGAAAGTTTTTATCGATTAATAAATTTAATTTTAATAAAAGAAACTACTTTGTTCTTAGATTGTTATTGTTATTATTATTTATATCTTTGTCTTTATCTTTATCTTTAATTTTATTTTTTTTATCTTTATTTTTATTAAAATTTTCAAGTTTATCTTTAAGTTTATCTTTATCTATAATTTCAAATTTATCTTTAATTTTATTTTAATCTTTAACGTTAAAATTAATATTTTTGTTCTTATTTACAAAGAATTTATTAATCTTAAATATATATACAAGTTGTTTATAAACAATTTTTTCGTCAATTTATTACTTATTTATATATTTTTCTTTTATATATTGCTTTTGTAATTTAATACGCTACTTTTAATATTTTGCGCATCGCTTTCGTTTTTTAATTATATACAAATCGTAAATTTATAGTTATTAATATATTTATTTTTAATCTTTTTTCGCTTTAATTGTTTGCTCTTAATTTACGTTAACTTGTCTAAAATTAAAATTAATACAATAAAATATATCGAAGAAAATTATTTACAAATCACTTTTATCAAAGAAGCAAAAAATCTATTTGTCAAATATATTTATAATTTAAGAATTAACATTTTTCGCAACAAATACAACTTTTTAAGATCAAGCTTCTTGCAAAACTTAATTTCGACAAAAAAATTGTTCTTAGCGTACAAATCCTAGACGTTAATTTATTTCTTACAAAAGAATCTTTAATTAAATTACTAAATATACAAATCTTTGCACTTAAAACTAAGCATTTACATTTGCATAAATACGTTGTTATAAAAATTATTATTATTGTTTGTTTTGTTTAGATTATTAAGTTGTTATTAGTTAATTTTCTTCTATATAACAATTACATTGCTCTATTTCGCAATAATTTTAATCTATTTTTTAATAATAATAATTTAAATTATCTAATTATATATATAATCGACAATAATTACTTAAATAAAATATAGTTAAATCTATTTTATAAGTAAGATACAATTATTACTTTAAAGCGCAATTTAAATCTAATTAAAGATATTAAAGAAGCAACAATTGTTGCAATTAAATTGCAAGTTATAGTTTATAAACGAAATACAAAAAAATATAACAAAGATATTAACAAAATTGTAGATATTGTTAAATATATTAATAACAATTTTTGGCTTTGTAATTTTGTAATTGCTTTAAATATTAAATACGTTATATTTAAAATTAACAAAATAAAACTTTATTAATTATTATATTAAAAGTTAATCGCAAAATATAAAAAGCTTGCAACTATTAAAAGTATATATATAATATATAAGATTTATTAGGAATTAAAGCTTAACAAAGAAGTGCGCAATATAAATAATAAAACTTTAGCAAAAGATTAAGTTAAAATATTAAGCAAAGATGCAAATTATTTAATAGTAATAAGTAATGTTAAAATTACAAATTTTTTTATGTTATACAATAATGTTCTTTGTTGTTTTAAAGATCTTTTTTGTCTAATAGAAATAATTAAATTTAAATAATGTTATTGCGTAATAAAGACAACAATAATTAATAAAACTTCTAAAAGTTATCTTCTTTTTTTTGTTGTAATTTTTGCTAAGAATGTTAATAATCTATTAATAAATATAAAGATATTTAGCTATTTTCTCGACGTTTAATTGCAATTTTATGTAGTATTATTTATTATATAAAAGATTCTAATTAATGCAAACAAAATAATTGTTAACGTTAGAAATAATTAATGCAAACATTCGACGCATATAAAAAAATATAAAGATCGAAAAAAGCAATTTGCTAATTATGTTTAAGTTGATTTACTTATTAATTATTAATATTGTATTATATTTGTAAAAGATTTGCGAATTAAAAAGTCAATAATATATTAACAAATTTGCAATAATTAATAAAGAGTATTGTATTTTACAAAAGACAATTTTGTACTTAATAAAAATTAAAATATTGTTTTCGAAATTAAAACAAATTTAATTTTTGTTGTAAAACAAGTTAAATAAATCTTTAAAATTATTTAACTTATTAAGTATAAATATAGCAATTAACAAATTAATAAAAGACATTGCAAGATTTTTTATATTTTTGTAAGCAAAAATATTAAAATGCTTTAACTTTTAAATTTTGTCGCAAATAATACATTTAAAGACGTTAAAACACTTATATTGTATTATATTTAAAATATTTGCGTTAAGAACTTCGACGTTATTAAGATTCTTAATAACGTTCTTTTTCTTATTAATAATATCTTAATATTTTTAATATTTTGTTTTGATTTAAATGCGTTTAAGATTTATATATTTTTACGAATAAAAAAGACAACAATACAATTAAATAATATAAAATATAAGAATAACGCAAAGCAAAGTCGATAAATTGTTTAATAAATTAAGTATATATTGCAAGACATTTTTTAATTATATTTTAAATATATATTATTAATTTAAATAATTACTAATATTACAACAATTAACAAAGTACTTAGAACGCAAAATAGAAAAATAGTTTTAAATTTTCTTCTTTTATACTTGTATAGCAATCGAGAGAATTACAATTAATGTAAAGCGATAAACTTGTCAACTAAGTTGTTACGTTATCTTTAAATATTTTTTATAAAAATAATTTTTCAATTTAAGCTTTAAATTATTGTTAAAAGTCTTATTTATTAATAAAAAAATTAATAACTAATACTTATTTACGCTATTGCTTAAATTCTTTTTAATCTTTTTTATTTTAATATTTTTAATTATTTTATTAAATATTAAAGATAAACGAAAGCAAATATTGTTTATAAACAACTTGTAGTTATTCTTAAATACAAATTTGTTTGTCGCAAAAAAATCGAAAAAACGAAAGTTATTTACAAACAACTTATATTCTTCGAATATTAAAGTTTTTTTTTAAAAAATTATAAAAATTGTAAAAAATAATGTAATTACAATCTTGCTTAAACTTATATTGTCGCATAATATTTATTTATTTAGTAATTGTTCGATTTAATATATTTATATTACGAAGACAACTTAATGCGCTTTTAAAGTGTGTTTAATAAATTTAAATATTAAGACTTTAAGCAATATTATAATTTCTACAACAAAAATATTATCGTAATTAAAATTATAGTTGTCGTTAGAATCGAAATTAACAATTAGTCGAAATAGCTCTAATAAAATAACAATACTTTGTTCGAAAAACGTTCTAAGAAAGAGAAATTTAACGAAATTAAAATAAAAGATAATATAAGTCTCGCTATATTTAAGAGCAATTGCAATTATTGTATTTAACGTTATTTACAATTCTTAAAAATAACAACGAACTTAATTAATAATTTAAGCATTTTAATTAAAAGTTTTTTCGTTAACAACACAAATAAGAGTATTAAATGCAAAATTGTCGCATAATTGTTTTATAATAACAACTATCTAAGCGTTAACTTTAACAATTGTTAAAATAATGCTAATGTTATTAACTAGCAAAAGAAGAAACAACATTTATGTTTTTGCGCTAATTAATTTAATTACTTCTATGTGCTTCTTAATTATTATAATTAAATAAAAGTTGCACAAATCTATTTGTTTTAAGTTAAAAATTACGATAACAATACTTTTGATAAAATCTTTCTAGAACTTTTTAAAAATATTGTTAAACTTTTGTTTAATTTGCGCGACAATATTTTAAAATATAACAAAATTTTGCATCTTTATTTACAAATTAACAACTTTTAATTTTTGCTTTTTTTTTTATAAAGTTGTTGCAAACTAGTTATTCTTCGTACTTATATATAGATAGTTAACGTATAAACAAGTTATTTATTTAATTGTCGAAGTATCGAACAATTTGCAAATTAATTCGATCTTTATTTCGATCAAAGTTAAATAGATAAACGTTTAAACAAAAATGCTTTAAGAGCGTATAATATTAATGCTAAATTTCTTTAAACTATATTATTAATTATATTATAATACGTTAAAAACTTTATATTAATTTTTCAAAATATAATTGTAAAGTTTGTCTAACGTTTTCGATACTAAAATGTGCGAAATAGCAACAACTATATTTTGCGTTATTTTCGTTATTGTATTTACAACAATTTTTAAGTTAAAATAAAGCATTTAAAGTATTATAACTATCTAAAAACAATATTTTTAATTGTTGCTAAAAATAATATGCGATTCGATATTAAAAAGAGATAAAATATGTAAAAGAAAATTTATTTTAGTATTTTAATCTTCGAATTATGCAAAGATCTTATTCGAAGATTAACGCTTTAAAAATTTGACATTCTTAATAAAGAAATTATATTATTAACTTTTTTATTATAGTTGTAAAGTCTTTTTAATTTTATTGTTATCTTTTAAAATAATATTGCACAAAGCGTTAATATTTAGCAATTTAAAATATTCGAACAATATTTATTTATTAACTTCAAGATTTACATTAATTACAAAAACGTTTTAAGAATTTTTATGTAAAGTCTTTTTAATTTTATTGTTATCTTTTAAAATAACATTGCACAAAGCGTTAATATTTAGCAATTTAAAATATTCGAACAATATTTATTTATTAACTTCAAGATTTACATTAATTACAAAAACGTTTTAAGAATTTTTATGTAAAGTTTTTTTCTTTAATATCTTTAAATCTTAAGTAATAACAATAAATTTATTTCTTCTTAACAATACTAATTTGTTTATATACGCAATTTTGGCAATTAACGTTGTAATAATATTATTTAGTTTGCACTTTTAAAGTATTAAAACAAAAGTTATTTACAAATTATAAAATTAGTTTAAGATATAAACGCTTAAGACGAAAGTTATTTACAAATCGCAATTTTTGTTTAACGCAAAATTATTTAAAATTAGATTAAAATATTACTAAAAACTTAAATAAAATAATTAAAAAATCGCTTAAACAAGATTTGTAATTTTGAACAATAAGAAGTTGCAACTATAATTTGACGTATATTAGTATAATTAGTAAAGTAAAACAATTAACGCAAACGTAGAAACAAACGAAAATTAACAAAAAGTAAGAAAAATAATATAAGTTGCAAATAATTACAAATTTAGAAGAAAACAAAAATGCAATCAAAAATAATCTAAGACTTTAACGCTAAATTACATTAAGAACAAAATATTGTTTGCAATTAACTTTTGTCGTCTTTAAAACAACATAAAATTCTAAGAAATTTATAAAGTAAAACAAAATAAAAAAACAAGATTTTCGTATTAAATTAACGTTAAACTTTATTTTGCTAGTGCTACTAGATTTAAGCGACAAAGAATCGAAGATTAATTGTAAATTTCGCAAGATTAAGAAATTAATTCGTTTATGTTGCACGAAAATCTATTAAAAGTGCGTCGAGAAAAATCTACTATTTTTATAAATTTTTCGATTATTAATTCTTAACATTTTCTATGTTCGAACAACGATATTTGAAATTCGCAATATTTGTTTTTAAAATTTCGATATTTTAACTTTTTACTTTATATAAAGAGATTAAAGATACAATTTTTGTAATTGCTTCTTAATTAATTTAATAAGTTGCAATTGTTTATAGATAATTTGCATTACAACAAGTTTATATTAATGCAATAAACAAAAATATTAAGAGAAATAAGAGAGAAATAAGAGTTGTTAATTGACGTAAAGTTATTATAATTTGACGTAATTTAAAAGCGTTGTGCAATTAAGATTTAAAGCACTTAATCTCTTTGCTTAAGATAAAAGACGAAGTTGTTAATTTAAACTATTTAACAACGCGAAAAAAATATTAAAGACAATAATTCTACTTAAGAATTTTATATTATGCATATATTAAATGCATTGCTTTGTTTCGATTGCAACGTTTTAACAAAATGCATTGATAAATAACATTATATTAACTTAAAGTGCTTTAAAACTTAAATATTAATTATATAAAGAGATAAATTCTAAGTCTTTTGCGATTAATTGTAGTTTTTTTTAAAATTAATAAATTGTTAATTATAAATTAACGTTTAAGAATTAATCGTATTAAGCGTTTCGTTTGTCTTAAATTAATATATTTATAAATATAAACAACTTAACTTTAATTAGAATTTTAATAGATAAGAAACGAAATATTAAGATGCGATAATTTAATGTAGTAGACTTTGACTAAAAGCTAAAAGTTCTATAAATTATTTTACTATTAAATTGTAATACTAAAACAATAATTAAGAAGACAACAATATAAATTTGCGAGTATAATTAAAAGATTAATAATTAAGTTATTGTTTAAATTACTATTTTATTTGAAAAGATAAGATGCTTAATACAATATTTGTAAATTTTCGACAATTTATTTATTTATTATTAATAATAAATACGAGTTACAACTTGTTTAAACAAAGAATTTTGTTTTAAATTTATTGTTAATTATTGTAATTGTAATTCGCAAATAAAACAAAAAAAAAATCAAAAAATATATGAAGTTTAAAGTTAATTGCGTTGCAAGCTTTAACGTTGCGCAATTCAACAAAAGATTAATTAATTTATTAAAATTATTATATATTAAAGCGTATATAAGAGCGCTAAAAAAACAACAAATTTATTAAGATACAAAAAGAAGTTGTTCGCAATTTCTAGATTTAAAATAAGATTAAAATAAACATTTTAAATTTAACAATTAAATATAAATAAACAAAATTATTAACTTTACAATTGAAGATATTCGACGTTTAACTATTGCAAAAAAATAAATTGTTTAAGCTAATCTAAAGTTGTATTACAATATACGAAGATAATAAATTAAAAAAATAATTGTATACGTTTAGACTTTTAAAAATATTCGCAAAATCTAAATATTGTTTGCAAATTATTTTCGTCTTAATTAATTTTTTAAAAAAAGTGTAAAAGAAACATTATTTTTTGTTGTTATTAAATTTGTTAATTTCGAATATATTGTTATTTGTTTAAGAACTTAAAGTTAAGTCTTAAGATTTACGTTAAAGTTATAAACAACTATTAAAAATATATTGTAATAAAAGTTTTTTAAATTAATAAATTATTTAAAAATAATACAATATTTGTTGTTAACAATAAATGTATTTGCGAAAATAATAAGTTGCATTTTGCGTTAAAGATAACAATTCTTAATTGTAATTAAATTTCTATTTAGAAACGCAATAAAATTTCAATATTATTCGAATTTATTTGCGAAAAAATAAGATATTAATTAATTAATTTTTTTAGTTAATTTATAACAATAATTTCTCGAAAACGTTTGCTTTTGTTATCGCTCTTAATCTTTAACATCGCAAAAAAATAATTTTTATTATAGACAAAAATTAAAAAAAGTATTGCGATAAATTGTTAATAAAAGATGCAAAAATTTTTTTAAACAAGTAACGTTTTTAGAGTTTTGCTAATAATAAAATAAAAATACTACAATAAAACTTGAAATTCTAAAGTATTTTATTTTTTCTTGTATTTATTAGATAACTTGTTTAATTTTTATGCAAAAAGCTTTTTAACTTAATTAATTTATTTGTTGTTGCAATAGTATTAATTTAAAATAAAGAAACTTTTGTTTTGCAATTTGTTGTTTGCGTAATTGCGAACAAAAAAGATATACAATTAAAAAAAAAAAAGTTTAAGTATTAAGAAATACAGAAAATTGTACAATTTGTTAAACTTATTTAGCAACAATCAAACTTAAAATGTTATTTAAAGTTAAATTTTTTAGAGTTGCTTATAAAAGCAACGCTTTTAAAGCAAAGCAAATTTCTTTTAAATATAACTTTAAATTACAAGCTAAATCTTAATAATTGCGAGAAGCTTTTATGTAACAATAACAACAATTATGTTTTTTGCGTCAAAATTATTGCATACAATTTAAATTATTCTTTTAAAATTATAAAATAAAAGCTTATATTATTTAACAATATTTATAATATTGCAATTAATTTAAAAGTAATCTTAAATAACGTTATAAATAAAATTAAATTGCGCAAGAATTATATTGCGAAAAATAAAAAACATAATTTAATTAATAAAGTTAATTAATAATTATAACAATTTATAACAAATTATGTTATTTTTGTAATTAAGATCTTAATAATAACAAAAGCAAATTATATAATTTTTTTTATATAATTTGTTGTATTGTATAAAAGCAATATTGTTAAAAATAAATTGTAACGTTTGTATAAAAATACTAATTATAACAAAATATTATTGTTGTTGTTTTAACAACGAAAACTTAAGATAATTTGCGTTCGAATAACATTAAATAACAAATACTTCGAAAAAAAAAAGTTATTAATTAATATTAGCAAATATAAATATTATTATCTCGACAATTAAGAAAATAAAGTACAAATAATACTTAATTAAGACAAAAGATAAGTGAAAAACATTAATTAAAAAGAAAATATTTTTATTGCAAATTCTAATAATTTTTTAAAAAGTTACAAGATTAATTTCGAGAAATTTTTGAAATAAAGTTTATATTTGTTATAAGCTCAAAATTTATTAATTTTTTTAACGAAAATTGTAAGAAAAGTTAAATTTAAGATTTCTCTTCAACGCGTTTACAATACATCTCTTAATTCTATTTAATTAATTAATAAAATAATTCTTTAAACTATAAAAATAAGACGCTAAACTTAGAACTTCGAGAAAGTAAAATTTAAAAAAGAGTCGAATTGCAACGTTAAAATAAGAAAAAAGACGATTTTTTTTGCGATTAACTTTGTGCAATTGCTAAAATATATTATTAAAAAATAAAATAATCTCTAGATAAACGTTAAAGAAGACGTTAATTTGCTAAAAATTATATTAAAGATACTTTAGTATCTAATATTTTTTGTAACTAATTTGTCTCTCGTAAATGCGCAAAAAGTTATTCTAAAAAAAATCGAAATTGTTGTCTAAATTTGCGTTAATAAATATAAAAGAATATTTCGCTTTAAAGTATTATAAGTTGTCGCAAAAAACAAAAGTATTTTTATTCTATTTTTTTTAATAATTAAGACAAAAGACTCTTTAAATTAAAATAATATCGAAATATAAAAAATTATTAGAGTTGTAAAAAGAATTTTCGATATTATAATTAATTTAGACAACAAGTATCTTTATCGAAAAAATATCAAATTAATATCGAAAATATTAAATAAAGACTTTACGAATCTTAAAAAAAGTATTTTGTTAAAAGTAAATTTTTTAATCGAAGTTTTACAAAAGCAAAATAAAATTCTTAAAAAATTTCGTTTAATTAACAAAATTTTTTAATTTGATTTAAAACGTTTTTAGATTTTTAATTAAAATAAGATATTGTAATTTTATATTATAATTAATGCTTTTTATAAATATCTTTTCTTGCATATATGTACAACTTAAAATATCGTCGAAGTTAAGAAAATAATGCTACAAAATTATAATGTTGCAATTATATTAACGAAAAGCGAATAAAATACAATTGTTGTATCAAATATATTAAAAGAGTTTTTTAACATAAGTAAATAAGTCGACTTTTTAAATTATGTAAAAAAAGAGAACGTAGACGCTATAGTTTTAAGCTTCGTTATCTAGCTTTTATTTTAAACAAAACTATTTTATTTAATATATTGCGAGATTATTAATTAAGATCTTAAGATTCTTTTTATTTCAAAAAATAAAAAACGAAAAATAAAAAAACTAAAAATTGTTACGCATAATAAAGAGCGTGACAATTTATATAACGAAATTGTTTACATCTTAAGATCGACGAAGAACACAACAACTAAAAATACTTGTTATTAAAAATTAAATTTTTGATTTAACGAAATTTAGTTTCTTGACGCAATTGTTAATCAACAAAATGCGTCAATTTATTGCTATATAGTTATTGCTAAATTTATTACAAAAAAGAAAATAATGCAAATATAAAAAATTGCGCAATTGTTATAAAATTTGCTTCTAAGATATTAAGTGTTAGAAATAATTAATTATCTTTTACAAGAACAAGATATTTAAAGAAGAATTAAAGAATTTCTACGCATTAAGATGCTCTATTAACAAATAAATAAACGTTAATTCAAAATATAAGCGCAAACTTATCGCAATTGTAGCTAAAAACGAAGATCTAAACAATAATATTGTTTGCGATATAAATTTAGATATTATTTGTAACTAGTAACAAGAAAACAATTATAAAGTCGAAATAAAAGTAAAAAGCAATTAAAGAATAACGAAAATTAATAAAGATAATTAATAATATATAGTTAATCTTGTCTTTCAACTAAATAACGTTGTGAAAATTTGAGCAAATTTTTGCGTTTCTTTAATGTCTTTGTTAAAACTAAAGCGAAAAATTATAGTTTTTAATAAGAATAAAATTATTTTTATTATTTAAAGAAAGTGCGTTATTATGTTCGTAATTTAACGAACAAAATTAATTAAACAATTCGAATAAATTGTTGTTACATAAAGACAAATTGTTATCTTTTTTATTTATTAACAATAAAACTCTTTATTTATTAATAAACAACAATAAAAAGAATAATAAATAATAAATATTGCAATCAATATTGTTTGCAAACAATTTTCAATCTTTTGCATTAACATTATTAATAATATAAGAAAAAAAACTAATATTTGATAAAGTCTATAAAGAGAATAATGCTTTGTTAAGATGTTTGCGAGAACATTCGAAAGCAATAAAGATTTTAGGGTTATTTTATTTATATATTATTAAAATTTAACTTTTAATATTAATATTGCTTCTATATCTTTAAGTAACATCTAATAAATATTTAGCAACAATAATAAAACATATAACTTAAAATGCTTGCTTAAAAGATACAATTTAACTATTGTTATTAATTGTTTAGAATATGTTAATATTTAAATTAAAAAAAAAATCAATAATAAAATATTATATCGATAAATTTTAAAAATGTTTTTACGAATAACAACAACTTAACAAAAGAACTTCGATCTTAAGAAAAAAAAATTAACAATAATAAAAAATAAAATTAATTAAACAAAGAAATTAAAAAAAAAAAAATTAATTAATTTTTGGAAGATATAATGCTAAAGTTTAAGACAAAATGTTTAAAAACAAAGAACGCAAATTAACGTATTGCGACAAAACAAACAATTAAATTGTTTATAACTTTAAAATTTGCTCTAAAATAATTAAAAAAACAATTATTCGAAACGATTATAACAATTTTAAAGCGTTCGCTTTCAATTGTTTTTTATAAATTTAAAAAATCTTCGATCTAAAATAATGCTTTTTGTACAAACAACAATAATAAGATAACAAATATAAAGCGTCAAACTTAACTTTAGTTAAAAGCGAAAAATCTTTAAATGTTTTACAAGAAAATATAGATATAAAGATTTAATTTAGAAAGCAAAGCATTAAGCTTTAAATTCGCAATTTTAACAATAATAAAAAGTAAAAAAGATATATTAAAAATTATAAAGAGTTTAATACAATACAAAATATTATTATTAAATAATAACAAAAAAAACAAAATTAAAATATTAAACGTAAAAACGTTTTGTTTCTTTAAAAAACTTTTTAATTTTAAACAATTTATTAATCTTAACAAGCTTTATCTTAAAAAAAAAATTAATTTTGAAAAATTTATAAATAAAGCAATATAAAACAAAAACACAATGCAAGAATCGTTGTCTTAAATAGATTAAAAACTAATTTTGACAATATTGTTTCTATTTATTGCTAAACTTAAATTAATAATTAAATAATTCTTCTTAAATACAAGAATAAAAGAGCAAAATTATTAAGAAAAAACAAGAGACATAATTTCGATAAAACAAATAATATTAATTGTTAAAAAGATCTTAAATGTCTTTTAATTGCAATAAAGACGCTTAAAATTGCAACAATTAAAATTAAATTTCGCAAATAATAATAAAAAGAAAAAACTACAAAAGCAAAATTCGAAAGCAAACAAAGATAAGAATTTAAACAATATTGTTGTTGCAAAAGATTTCTTAAAGACTTTTTAAATGCGAAAAAAATATTAAAATTTCTTGTTAACGACAATATTAATTTTAAGAAATTTTTTTTTTTTTTAAACAATTTATAAGCGTTTGCGTTTTCGAAGAGATTAAGAGTCGTAAAAATTAAAAAAGAATAATAAATATAAAATAAGATCGAACAAATTAACAACAAATTTGTATATATTTTTAACGAAAATATTAATTGTTGCAAAAGCAATTAAAAAAACAAATATATTGTTAAATATAACAAGATTGTACAACAAATTCTTATTAATTTAATTTGTTTATTCGACTCTAAGAGCTTGCATTTTAACTCTTTTGTTTATATTAACTTTTTGTTGTGTTTTCTTTTTAGTTGTTTCTCGTTCGACGAAATCGATAAATTTAAAAGAGAGCTCTTTCTTCGACTTTAATAACAAAAGAATAAACGTCAAAGATACAATAAAAACGCGTTGTATAATAATAGTCGAACAAAGATATTTAATAGACAACAATAGAAAATTTAAAAAGAAATAAAAGTTAACAATTAATGCGAACGAAAACTAATAATAATAGTTATTTTCGCAAACAAATAATAAAAACAATAAAAAATCAAAAAAAGATTTTGAAGAAATAAGAATTGTTAACAAAGAAACAAGAAATTAAGAAGAAATTAATAATAAGAAATAATAATTTAGCAAACGTATTAAGCTTAAAGATCGACGAAATTAAACAAACGCTTTAAATTAAAAGAATCGCAATAAAACTAATATTATTAATAAAGAAGTTGTATCTTTTAAATTTTAAAATTGCAATTAAGACAATGTAAAGCAATTGTTCGATTTACTTTTTAAATAAAGCGAAAAAATCGCAAGTTAAATAGATAAACTTTGTCGATTTACGCATAAATAGATTAATATTATCTTTAAAAAATTTAATAATTCAATTATTTTAATAGCGTATAATTTGATTTCGATTTATAATTGACGCTTTTGTCTTAAATCGCAATGTCGTCGAATCTTATTATTTAAATATTGAGATATTTAAGATTTAAATATAAAAAGCAATGCAAAAGATTGTACGAAAATTTCTTTCGCACTAATAAAACGCAATTTAATTCGAAAAAAAATAAGAGAAAGAAAAGAATTAATTAATAAATAAAGATAATAGCGTCGATTGTTTAAGTAGTAGCGTTTATAATATAGAATAATAGCGACGAAAAAAAGCGAACGCAAAAAGAAAACAAATATTAAGACAATAGTTAAATGCGCAATGTTATATGCGAATTCAACGATATTATAATAATTATGTAAGAACAAAAAGTTATCGCAATAATAATAAAGAGAATTTTTATTGCGCAAATTCGACGAAATTCGATTTTTAATTGTTGGCGCAAATCTTTTGAAGCAAGTTAATTGCACGCTCAAATAACTATATACGACGTTCGCACGTTCGTTAATTCTAATTCTCTCGTCTATATTATTAAAATTATATAGAACGTTAAATATTTGTTCGAATTGCAATTAAGATAAAAGTTGTCTATAATTACAATAACGCAACGTAAATTGCATCGAATTAAATATTGGAAAAACTAGTTATTTTTAAAAAAATAATAAGCGAACTTTAACAAAATTTCGAAGATACGCTTAATATTAATATATATAATCTTAAGTTTTAACTCTAAGTAGATTAACGTAGATTTTTGTTATCTATAAATAAGTTAATTAAAGTTTTTTCTCTCTCTTTTCTTTATTATTTGTTTTGACAAACAACAAATAATTAAGATTAAAGCACAAAAAATATTTAATATTTTTTTCGTAAATAAGTTATTATCTTTTAGAGACTTAACAAATAACACTTTATTAAGTATGCGTTATTAATTGCGCAAAAATAAATAAAACTTCTAATATTATAAATATTATATTAGACAAAACTTTAAGAAAATTAGATATTTCTAAGAAAATAATAGATAAATTTTAACAAAATCTTAAAGATGCGTTTAATATTAATACGTATAAATATCTTTTTATTTACGTTATAAATTGCAATAGATTATTACTATTTATAAATTAGTTAATTAAGACTCTTTTTTTCTCTCTTCTTTATTATTTTTTTCGACAAATAATAAATAATTAAGATTAATAAATTGTCGATTTTTAAAAATTTAATAAGTAGCGCTCTATTTAGTATGCGCTATTAATTGCGTTAAGATAAATAAAACTTCTAATATAACAAATATTGTATTAGATAAAACTTTAGGAAAATTAAATATCTTTAGGAAAATAATAGATAAGTTCTAACAAAATCTTGAAGATACACTTAATATTAATATATATAAACGTCTTTTTATTTACAATCTAGATTAAGATAAATTGTTATTATCTATAAATTAATTAATTAAAACTTTTTCTTTCTCTTTTCTTTATTATTTGTTTCGACAAACAATAAATAATTAATATAAAAAGATATATCTAGACTAAGAGTTTATTTTATACATACAAAAAAATATTCTCTATAATTTAAAATATAATCTTTAATAAAATCTTAAAGATGCGTTGAACATTAATATATATAAATATCTTTTTCTTTATAACAAAAACAAAGCAAGCTAAAATTATCTATAAATTAATTATTTACATTTTTCTTTCTTCTCTTTAATATAATTGCAATCTTAAATAATTAATATTTAAGATTGCAATTATTAATCTTTATAAAGCAAACGTTTGTTAAGAGTTTATACAATATATTCTCTTAATATTATAATTATATTAGATAAAAATTAATTAATTTATATATATTTTCAACAATTTATATAGTAATTTCTAACAAAATCTAGAAGATGCGCTTAATATTAATATATATAAATGTTTTTTTATTTATATTGTAAATTAATATAGATTGTTACTATCTATAAATTAAATAATTAAAGTTTTTTCTCTCTCTCTTCTTTATTATTTGTTTCGACAAATAACAAGTAGTTAAATAAGCAATTTTTAATACTTTTTTTGTAGATAAATTATTATCTTTTAGAGATTTAACAAGTAACACTTTATTAAGTATACGCTATTAATTGTATTAGAATAAATAAAACTTCTAATATAACAAATATTGTATTAAACAAAACTTTAGAAAAATTAAATATCTTCAAAAAAATAATAGATAAATTTTAACAAAATCTTAAAGATATATTTAAAGTTAATATATATAAATGTTTTTTTATTTATATTGTAAATTAATATAGATTGTTACTATCTATAAATTAATTAATTAAAGCTTTTTTTTTCTTTTTTCTTTATTATTTGTTTTAACAAACAACAAGTAATTAAGTAATTTTTAATATTTTTTTTATAAATAAGTTGTTATCTTTTAAAGACTTAACAAGTAACGCTTTATTTAATATATATTATTAATTGTATTAAAATAGATAAAACTTTTAATATAGCAAATATTGTATTAAGTAAAACTTTAAGAAAATTAAATATCTTTAAGAAAATAATAGATAATCTTTAACAAAGTCTTAGAGATGCGCTTAACGTTAATATATATAAACGTTTTTTTATTTATATTGTAAATTAAGATAGATTGTTATTATCTATAAATTAATTAATCGAAGCTTTTTTTCTCTCTTTTTTTTATTATTTGTTTCGATAAATAATAAGTAATTAAGATTAATAAAAGCGTTGACACTATAATAGTTACAATAGAGATTGTTGTTTTGTTAACAAAGCATAATATATATATAAACTATTATAATTTAATAATATAATATTAATTGTATCAAATTAAATACTAGAAAAATCAATTATCTTCAAAAAAATAATAGATAAACGTTAATAAATTAGCGAAGAAGATCTTAATATTTAAATATATAAACATACTTTTATTAAAGAGAAAAGAAAAAAAAGATTTTCTAAAGTCTAAAATCAATTTTATATTTTGTACTTTTACTATATTAGACTTGTTAATCTTATTTAAATTAAACTAATATAAGATTTAAAATTACAATTAAGTTATACTTTTTTTTCTCTAATATTTTGTAGATTATATAATCGAACTTTAAAAAATCTTTAATATTTTTTTCGTAAATAAGTTGTCAACTTTTAAAGACTTAACAAGTAATATTTTATTTAATAAACATTATTAATTATATTAAGAGAGATATAACTTCTAATATAATAAAAATTGTATTAGATAAAACTTTAGAAAAATTAAATATCTTCGAGAAAATAATAGATAAACTTTAACAAAATCTAAGAGATACGCTTAATATTAATACATATAAATATTCTTTTATTAATAACAAGAATAAAGCAAGTTAATATTATCTATAAATTAATTATTTGTAGCTTTTTCTCTTTCTTCTTTTGTATAATTGCGATTTTGAATAATTAATATTTAAAATTGCAATTATCAATTTTTATAAAGCAAGCGTTTGTTAAAAGCTTGCACAATATATTCTAATAAATTTAATTAATCTAATTCTAAGTTAAGTTTAATAGAAAAACGTTTATATATATTAATATTAAGTACTTCGATTAATATTTACTAGAGTTTTTCTAACAAATCTTAAGTTAAAATCTCTTAATATAATATTTAATTTAATATAAACTAGACTTTAAGATTTATTTAATTTTCTTTATTAATAAACAATTCTATATAATTGTATTTTTGCTTTATCTTATATAAGAAATGCGAAAATAGTTGTTAACATTTTTTATAACTTTCTCTTTAATAGTAATATTATATATTATTATGTTTATCTATAACTTAGAATTATTTTTATTGTTATATTAAAAATTTAAATGTTTAAGATTAATTTTAAAGAATATATAGTATTTTTAAAATTTGCGTTTTCGATATATTAAGATTGAAACTTATATTAAAACTAGTTGCTAGTTTTAGAATTTTCGAAATAAATAGTTTCTTTTAAAGTAACAAAGTTAATATAAAATTAAGATTAAGTTTAATTAAATTAGATTTTACGTAATTAGATAAATCTTATCTAAAATATTAATAAACTTTTTTAAAATTTTCTAATTAAGCAATATTAATATAAAGTATTATAATATTTATATTTAAGAATATTTTAAGAATTTAAATTAATAATAAAATTAATGCTAAGTCAAATTAAATTAAATCTTGTTATATTCGAAAGATTTTAACTTATATATATAGAAATTGTTTTAAAATTTCTTAATTAAACAATATTAATACAAAGTATTGCAATATTTATATTCTATAATATTAAGATTATTTTAAAATAAAAATAAAAATTTATTAAACTAACGCTAGACTTAATTAAGCTAGATTTTATTATAATTTAAAGATTTTATCTTAAATATTAAGAAATTTTCTTAAAATCTCTCGATTAAACAATATTAATACAAAGTATTATAGTATTTATATTTAAAAATATTTTAAGAATTTATATTAACAATAAAGTTAATATTAAGCTTAATTGAACTAAATTTTATTACAATCGAAAGATCTTATCTTATTTATATAAGAACTTTTTCTAAATTTCTTAATTAAGTAATATTAATACAAAGTATTGCAATATTTATATTCGAGACTATTTTAAGAATTTAAATTAATATTAAAATTAATACTAAACTCGATTAAGCTAAATCTTATTGCAATCGAAAGATTTTATCTTATATATATAGAAACATTTTTAAAATTTCTCGATTAGATAATATTAATACAAAGTATCGCAATATTAGATTTTGCAATACTTTAAGATTTACTTTTATACAAAATTTATAATACTTTAGACAAAATATTGCTAGTATAGTTATTAAATTTAATCTTTAATATATATTAAATTTTTATAATATTTCTAATTAGATAATATTAATATCGAATATTGTAGTATTAAGATTTTGTCTAACTTAAAGACTTTTCTTTAAATAGAATTTACAATACTTTAAGCAAGAAATTGCTACAATAGTTGTTTAGTATTCTTTAATAATTTTAATAAATTTAATTGATCTAATTCTAAGTTAAGTTTAATAGAAAAATATTTATACGTCTTAACGTTAAATGCTTTGACCAATATTTACTAGAATTTCCCTAACAAATTTTGAGCAAAAATTTCTTAATATAATATTTGCTTTAATATAAAATAGACTTTGTAATTCTTTTGATCTTCTATAATAATAAGCAATTGTAAGTAATTGTATTTTTGTCTTGTCTTATATAAGAAATGCGAAAGTAATTGTTAATATTCTTTATAACTTTCTCTTTAATAATTATATTAAAAAATTAAATATTTAAGATTGATTTTAAAGTATATATAATTAAGCAATATTAATACAAAGTATTGTAGTATTTATATTTAAGACTATTTTAAGAGTTTAAATTAATATTAAGATTAACACTAAGTCTAATTAAGTTAAATCTTATTATAATCGAAAGATTTTATCTTATATATATAGAAACTTTTTCAAAATTTCTCGATTAAGTAATATCAATATAGAGTATTGCAACATTTAGATTTTGCAATACTTTAAGATTTGCTTCTATACAAAATTTGCGATACTCTAAATAGAGTATTGCTAGTAGATTTGTTAGAAATAGTAAAAAAATAGAAAAATTAATATAATTTTTAAATAAGAAAATATTAAATATAGAAAAGTTAAAGAAGATACAAAAGATTACTAACCCTAACCCTAAGGGGAGGGGTCTAGATTGCGTGACACGAAAACTAAGAGATTGATAACAAGATAGAGATTAATTAGTTACGTAATCTAAGAGAGAATTAGCAATAACAAAAAGAATAACAATATCGAAAAGTTAAAATTTGTTAAATTTCAACTATGTCTAGATACGCTTGTCTAAACTTGTTATACAAAAAAAGAAAATAATATAAAAGTGTCTTAACAACAATTTATACGCAATCGTACGTATATTTAGAAATATTAAGTTAATTCTTATTCGAAAGATATTTAGAAATAATATTTATAAAGTATCTAATAGAAGTACTATAGAGATAACAACAAGAATTGCGAGTATATATTATATAACTTTTAACAATAATAATGCACCAATAATATGTTTTTGAAATTCTTGTTAGCTAACGCAAAAAACAAAGTAACATATTAAGTTTATCTAATTTAAAAAATTATTTAATTTTGATTGCAAATATATAACAAATAACTCTTAATAATAGTAATATATTAGCAATACATTTTTAAGATTAACTCTAGATATAACAACAAAAACTATAGATATATATTGAGCGACATTTAGACAACAATAATAGAAAAACAAAAAAATATATAAGTGAAAACTATTTTACTTATTAGATTTTTAATCAAAAGACGTCTTAAATATCTAGTAAAATTTTGTTGCGTTTAGATATTAATAATAAAAGTTAACAATAAAGTTAAAACAATTGTTAATTATAGAGTAATTTAATTATTTAAATCTATTGTTGTAGTTTATATAATTTGTAAAGAGAATTTAATATTGTAGCATTTTGCGTCTATAATTAGTAGCAATTAGACTTAAATTTATATTATTGTTATTTTTGCGCATATTGTATTGTAATATCTTAATATCTTTAATATAGTATTCGAAATTGTTGTTAATATTGTTAACAATATTAGCAAACAACAAAAGCTTAATTTGTTAATTTAATAAAAACTTGCTTTTATTAAAATGCAAAAATTATAAATAAAATACTAGATAAATTTTTATTAACTTAAGCAATTCTAATTTGTAGATATAATTAGCAATTGCTTAAATAATTTTATAGAGATTTGCATTCTTATACTTTAAAGATTTATATAATTAAATTGTTTTAATATTTTAAATATTAAGTATAACTTAATTATTAATTTTAAATTTTAAGATTACAACATATTTATAATTAACAAATTTTATTTATTTAACTTAAATTTAAATAAGCTCTTAATAAAGAAAGTTTTGCAAAATTTTAATTTTTTTAATAATTTTGTTAATGTTTTTTATATTGCAACAAGCTTCGAATATAATATTGTTAAAAAAAATTATAAATAACTTTAAATCTAATTGTAACAAATAATCTTTAATAACAAAGAAAAATAATAGATTAATAGATTTGTTAATATAATTGTTTGCAATAAATTCGACAATAGCAAGATAATTAACTTAATTATTTTAATTGTATTGTACGTATATTCGAAAATATTGCTTAAAAATAATATTAATATTTTTAATTTATTTGTCGATTTCTAAGTAAAACGCAATTAATAATTTAGATTTAATTTCTAATTTTTTGTAAAAATTTTGCTAGAAATAAGCGATAAATTAAATGTCTTTATTAGAAATAATAATAATTAAAAAGTTTTTAATGTATTAAACAAAATTAATAAAAATCTAAATTACAATCTTAACTTTTAAAGAGTTTATAGATATAAACTTCTTATTTTTGAATAATTTATCAATTATTACTAAGATATATTAAAAGATCTTTTTTTTATAACAATATAATAATAAAGAGATAATAAAATTGCAAAATATATTTTGCTAATAATAATCTAAAATAGATAAAAAATTTAATAGATTGTACTTATATTTGCGATATAATTTGATATACTTATAAATTAAATAGCTTTTAACTTATTTTTTGACGTCTAAATATAGTATAAATTAATAGTAGTAATATTGTACTTTTTCGAAAATAATTGTTCGATTTAAATGTTTAATACTTAATAATTTATACTAAAATTTAATTGCTTTAACTCGAAGAATATTATTTGTATTTTAAGATATATATATTTTGTTTCGAACAAATAGATGCTTAATATTAATTGTTAAGTATTTAATTATTATATAATTTTCGAGTTTTAACTTAATTGTTTTGCAAAAAATAATTAAAATTTTTTGTTTATTAGCTTCTTTAGTTTAAATAATTTGTTTTATTTTTTTGTTATACAAGTATATCTTTAATATTTGTTAAATAAGAATTTCGAAATCGAATTTTATTTTAAGTTTTTTCTTTTTTGTTAAATTAATTGCAACAACAAAAAAAAACTAAATTATAAAAAAAATTGCAAATATAAATAAATAAATTGTAAACAAAGCAAATATATTAAGAGAAAAAATAAAATTAACAACTAAAAACAACAAAATTATAAATTAAGAAATTGTAAATACAACAATAATAAACAACAAAATTAAAAAAAAAGTTTTAATAAAGTAAAGTTTATTTTGCTAAAGTAATACAAATATTGCAAACAATAAGAGCGTAAATAATTCTATATCTTTGTTAGTTATTAACAAAATTTAAATACACTTTTTGCAAGCTTTTGCAATTCTTTTGTTAACAATTAGTTTAAACTCGATAAAGTCTTGAAACAAATAAATCAATTTTATTATTAAATTGTAAATAATATTTAATAATAGCAAAATTAATATAATAACTTTAATTATATCTAATTTTAAGTTATATTGCTTAAAAATTGTTTATTGTTAAAATTAATTACGAAAATTGTTCTTGTTAAAGAGCAAATCTTGCAATTGTCTAATTAAATTATTTAACTTCGCGCTTAGTATATTTAGTTAATAGATAATTTTAAAATTAAATTTAAACAAAAATTTAATTTAATAAACTTAATAACAATTTAGTTGTTTAATAGTTATAAAATATTTTAGATTATAATAATTAATAATAATCTTAATAAATTGTTTAACAAGTATATTAATATATTTTAAATATTATTTCTCGAAAGTGTAAACAATAATTAATAGCTTTTTGTTATAGATCTTGTAGTTGCACTTTGCGAACAATATAATTTTAAATATATAAATTATTAAATAAAGCAATTTATTCGAATTTATTTAGAATAACACAACAATAATTACGAAATTAAAAATATTGCTTTTGATTTAAATTTTTAGATTAAAATTAAAATAATGCAAAATAAATTAATTAATAAAAACTTTTTTAAGAGCTTAAAACGCAAGATCTTCGAAATTGTTAAATTATTATAAAAAATTAAAACTCTTGTTTTTAAGTTTACTAAGCACTAACAAAGACTTAATTAGATTTAAATAATTATAAATAAACTATCAATAAAAGTTTGCGAAGTTTAGAAAGATCTATATATTATATATGCAAATAAAAGCTTCTTATTCTAAAATATATTTAATTTTTTTAGAATTTATCTAAATATCTTTAATAATAATAATTAGATTTAAATATTTAATTAACTTAATAAAGAAAATATATTTGTTAATATTTAAATAAAGATTTATTTTATAAAGCTTAGCGAAAACTTTATTAATATACTTTTTATACTTTTTCTTAATATTGTTGTAGATTAAAATGTTATTTATATAAATAATGTAAAAATCGTCTAGATAAGAATTAAAAATCTTATTAATAAAAAACTAAAATATAATTAAGATATTATACAATTTAAAAGATATTACAACGTACTTAAACAAATTATAACAAATAATAAAGATTATCTTGTGTTTATTATTAAGATATATTCGAATCTTGTTAAAGACAACAATAATATTGAATTTATTATAATACTTAGCTTTGCATAATTGTTACAAGATTTTTTAAATTAATAATAAAATATTGCAATTCTTAATTGTTAAAGCGTTAAAATCTTTATAGTTTACGCAAATACGTAAATCTTTATTAGATTTCTTAACTATAAAAGTAAAAACAATATATTGTAAAATGTTATTGCGAATTTGATTTTTACTTTTTATATTATTTAGATAGACTCTAATAATCTTTTCTTTTTAACGAGAAATATTATAGACTTTCTTAATTAAAGAAGTTGTTTTTAGAACAAAATTAATAGCATAATTAATGCTTCTATTTAACAATAGTTTGTTAACTTCTTATAAATTAAAGAGCTTAATTTATTGTTTAAACTTTAAGTAAATTTGTTTCTTTAATTGCTTCAAACTAAAAGAATCTTGTTTAAACTTTTTATAGAATTTACTATAATTATTAAAAGTAATAATTGCAATATTTATTGTAATATTGTTATCTATAATACAAGCTAAATATCTATTGTTTTTCTTTAATTAATTTAGTATAACAAAGTGCTTAAATAATATAACAACTATCTTATAACTTTCTTTATTAACAAACTTTAAAAATAAGAAGATATTAATTTAACAAATATTAACTTTATTTAAAGACTTTAGAGACAAATATTTTAGTTGTTTGCGTTGTTTATTAAAGATCTCTAATAATTAATAATTTAACAAACAATACTTTATGCAATAATTAAATTTAAATTAATAAAATTGTATATTTTTCTTAATTCGTACGTTATGCTTTTTTATCTAAGATATATCGAAAATAATTGCGAATTGTCTTAATTTAATTATTAAACATTATAAGATATTAATATATTTGCTTAGATTAACAATAACTTAAACAATATAAATAATATTAGAGACAAATTTGTTATTAACAAGACGTAATCTAATCGAATTTTGCAAAAATATAATAGAAAGTTTATAAAACTTAACAAACTTTCTATTTATAAAGACTTTATTAAAGATTTCGATATTAATAAGTAGCATTGTTTTAACATAACGTTTATTAAAAGATAAATAAGCTTAATTTAAGCAAATATTAACATAAAAATCTAGCTATTAATTGTTAAATAACTTGTTGTTAATAATATTAAAATTAAGCTTAACTTTAATAAGCAAAGCTCTATTATATAAGTTAAATATAACTTTAAACTCTTTTATTATCTTTTATATAAGTATTAACTTCTATTTTGAATTGCAACTCTTGTTAAGAACGTTTAGTTTTTCGATTTGCTAAAGTTATTTAAGTTGTTATTTAAGATATTAAAGCAAATTTTATCTCTAAATATTACTAATTCGAAATTGTCAATATTATAAATCTTAAGCTTAATAATTGCTTCTTTTTTAATTTTAGTTAATTTGTTTTTCTAAAAAGCATTTAAGTAATTAAGACAATATCTTGAACACAAGCACTTTTAATAAAAATTCTTTTTCTTAATCTTATTTTTAAGTATTTAAGACTAAAAAATTAACTTTGTTTCGAAAGAAATTTTTTGTTTAATTATATAATTGATTGTTTTGTTATTATAAACTTCGAATTTACTTGTAAACTTATATATAATATTTCGATTTTTATTTGTTTGCATAGTAATAAACTTATTACGTGCGCTAGTTTAAAGCGATTAATAATCTTCTTTTTGTTTTATTCTAAAATTTATATTGCGTAATTGTAAAATTAGGTTATTAATATTAATAACGTCAATTATATTAACAAATTAATTGTATAACTTGTCGCTTAATTTTAAATTAAATTAATGCATTTTTTAATCTTTAAACAATTTAATATTTGCTACAATTAACATAAATTAAATTACGTATTCGTTAAAGATTTCGAAAGACTTTATAGCAAAATTTAATAATATAAATTTAATAAAGTTTCTATGTTATTAATTAGATTTGTTAAATTAAGCGTAAAGATTTGTTATTAATTTAGCTAATATATTATAGAGTTAAGCAAAATTGTTGCTCTAGTTTAATAGACAATATCTAATATCTTTGAAGATGTCTCTTATACATTTGATTGCAATATATATTAGCTTAATTAATTTATTATTAAATATGCAAAAACAAGCTTTAAATTTAACAAAAAGCGTTATTTATTATTAATTAAATTTCTTTCGATTATTTAAGAAAACAATTAAATTAAAAAATTTAATATTATTATATATTGATTTCTCGATCTTAAGCAAACTATTTCTATAGACTTTGTTAAAATATTTGCAATTCTATTAATTAAATTTGTAAAAAAATATATTATAATTGTTGCTATTGTTGCTAAGATTTCGACAAAACAATAAGTAATAAATAGATTTAAACTACTTATAATAATTAAGTTTCTTAATTAATTTATCTTGTTTCTTAGTTAGTATATTAGTTGTCTTTTTTTACGCTTTGTTTTTAGCTTGTTTTATATTTCGCTTTTTTTGTAAACTTTTGCAAATAATTTGTGCTTTATTTAAATTTATCTTTAATTGTACAATTTCTTTGTTTCGATCTTTTCTATATTGTATTAAATACTATATATAAAAATAAACGCTATTAATATGCTTAAATTAATACTTAAGACTTTTAATTATATCTTTAACAAAATTGTTGTTATATAAGAGCTTTGCGAATTTTTTTTAAATCTCTTGTCAACAACGCTTGTAATCGAAGAAAAACTAATAAAAAAAAGATCGATTAATCTTAGCTTTAGTTTTACGTCTAAACTTCTTAATAAATAAAGATAATATATTAATATTTTTAAGAAAGTTATTATTAAGTTCGATTAACTTAAAATTTTCGAAAACAAATTCGAATAAAGTTTGCGATTATAATTTTAACAATAACAAAATTTTAATATTTAATTAATAATAAGATTAATCTTAAAATACAATACTCTTATAAAACTAAAAGTTAAAAGAAAATACTTAACTCTTTATAGCAAAATTGCGATATATTATAATAATAAATTTGCACAAATATTATAAATTTTAATAATTATAAACAATAATAAAGTAATAAGTAAAGATATAAATTTAAGTAGAACGCTTTGTTTAAATACGTTTGCTCAACTTAAATATTATATAATTTATTTTGTTTAATTAAGTTAACAAATATCGAAACAAAATTATTAATATTAAAAACAAGTATTGCTCTAGTATTGTATTGCGTAGTAAGCTTTGCGCAAAGAGAGAAGATATTACTTAAAAACAACAATATTGCAATATAAATATTAATTTTAGCAAACTTGCTTGTTTATTCTAGCAAAATTATTAAGTTGTAGCTAGAACAATTTGTTGTTTATTTATTTTAGCAAGTTTACTATCTTTTTTGTAGAGTTTCTTTCAACTTAGCGCAATAAAAGTTAAAAAATACTTATCTAAAGAATTAACGAAATTTATTATTGTTAAGTTGTACGTCTTCTTTAGAGATATTTATTGTCGCAACTTAATTACGCTTTGCAAAGCGCTTATTCTAGTAGCTTTATATTTAGAATTGCTTTAGTAGCTCTATATTTAAAGTACGTTTCAAAAAAAAAAGTTAGCAAATATAAATATCTTTAGAATACAATTCGTAGAATTATGTCTAAAAAGATAGCTAGTATTATATTAAAGTTAAAACTTTAATAATTAATATATAGTTAATTGACGAAAATACTAGCTATGCAAAACTAATTATATACAAAAAATAAGTATAAGTACTATAAGTGTTAAGACACTAAACGTTACTTGTAGTATACTTGAGACTAAAGAACAAAGATCTAAAAAGTAATCGAAGAACAAAGTCTATCTAGTCTAGAATTGTAACATTAAAAATCTTTGTTTAAATTTTAAGAAATCTATATTTAAGTTGCAAAGTCTTTGAAATATAAATATTGTTTTTAAGATAGCAACAATAAATTCTTTAATATTTATACAAATATTAATAAAGTATTTAATAGAGTTATTCGACTAATATATCGATTTAAAGAAAAAAAAGTATAATAATAAGTTTTTGTTTTTGTTTTTTATATTTAAATATATATAGAAATTGCTATCTTTAAATATAGAAGTCTTAATTATAAAATATATTTACAAAACAAATAAATATAAAATACTTCTTTTTATCATTATTAAAATTGTTGTTTTAAATATTATTTTCTATATTATATTTTGCTTTATAAAAGAAGAAAACTACAACAACTATATATAAATAATAAAAGCTTTAATATATCTCTATAATTATTAAAATTTGCTCTATTCTATATTTGTTATATTTGACAACAATAGAGTTTTGTTATAAATACTTTTGTATATATTTTACAAGAAAAAATATTGCATTAATTATCTTCTATATATTTGATATATTAGTTAGAAAATAATAGTTAATTGCAAAAAAAAATTTTCTACAAATAAAAGATAAAAGATATTTTATAAACAATAGAAAAATATTGTTTATATAACTATCTTAAAATTATAAAAGAAATACTACAATATTTTATATTATAATTATCTAGATATATATTAAAGTATATTTAATTATTTTAAAAAGTATTTATAGCTTAGATATAGAAAGTAAGCTAAATATTTTACTAACAAAATACTTTACTTTAATAATATCTTTTTATTGTATAGCAAAAATACTTATTATTAGATTAAACTAGAGCTTAAATTTTCTACAAATAGATAAAAACTACAAATTAAATTTTGTATTGCTAATATATCTATTTATACAAGCAATTTGTATATAATAGTAAATATAAAGCTAGATAAATTTTTTATTAATTAATATTATAATTATAAGCAGAAGTTTAAGAAAACAAAAATATATTTATTAATAAAACTTTGTAGTATATCTATATTTCGCAATTTTATTGTCTAAATAATATTTTTTTTACTAAAGACAATTAACGCGCAATTTAAATATCTTAAAAATAAGTCTATTATTATTGTTTTTTCTATTAATATATTTACAAAAACAATAAGATTATTATATATTTATAAAACATAAAAGCAATAATATAATAAAGTAGACAATAATATATTAAAATTAAAGAATATATATTTTTATTAAAGATTTACAAAATTATTATAGATAAAATAAACAACAATAAGACAAGAAAATTATATAAAAAACAATAAAGACAATAAAGATATAATAGAAGTACAAAAAATATTGTTAGAAATCTTATTATTGTTGTCTAAGAATAGAACTCTTTTAAATAATATACTATATTATAATATATAGAAGTCTATTATTGTTAAGTTAAAAGATTGTTTGCAAAATTTATTAAAAAGAAATATAAGTTGTATCTTTGCAATTATAATATTAATATTAAATAGTCTTTGCAAACTTTATTTAGCAAATATTGTTTATTATTATGTTAATTTTAAATCTACTCTTTAGTTAGATACTTAATAGTTAATTGTCTTTATAAAGCTAGCAAAATAGACAAAAGAGTCGAGAGAGTTATTAATAAGATAGACGAGAAAATACAAAAGAAATAGCAACAAAAAGACAAATTTTAGATGTTTCGATCTTTTATATAGATAGTTTTTAGATATAATTAGAGATATAGATAGAGACTAATTCTAAATAAACAAAAAAAAAATTAGATTTAAATTTGTATCGAAAGATTTTTGAGAAAATATATCGAATTTGATAATAAATAGACGCAAAACTATATATTTCTTATTATTTTTTGTCATCTTGTTAATATTGTTTGTTTATAAGATCGAAAAATTACTCGATTAGACTTAATAAAAAACAATAGTATAAAAGCAAAGTAGAGATAATATAAGAGCAAAGTAGAGTAATATAATTCTAGTAATTATCTAAAAATATAATAATTAATAAAAAAGTAAAAAAAGAATTGTATAATAATATATTTAAATAATATATTTAAATAATATATATATATTTAAAGAGTTAATTATATTGTAGCGCAATACTTTAAGATTAAACTAATAAAGAAGATTAAAGATAAAAATATTATAAAATAAGCTAAAGTTAATACAATTGCTATAAAAATAATTTTAGAGAATAAAGATATAAATATAATACAATGTCTTAATATTTAAATATATATAAAGTTTAATATAAGTAAAATATTTAATTTATAAATTAGCTTAATTTTAATTAGTTCGAATTAAGCAAAAATATAATTAGATATATAATATTAATTATCGAAATAATTTAACAACATATTTTATATTATAAAGAGTTTAATTAGTTAAAGAAAATATATAATCTAAATACAATTAATAGATTTAAAAGATTTAAAGATACTTTTGCAAATAATAAAAATATTATAGATTGCAAAATATCTAATTTTTTAAGATTAATAAATAATAATTTTAAAGATAAAATAAAAGAAGATAAAGAACAATACAAAAATAATAGATAACAAATATAAGATAAAGTACAAAGATAATAATAATAATAACAAGAGCAAAGATAATAATAAAAATATTAAAAATAAAGTTAATTACAAGATTATAAAGATCTTAAACAAGTTAATAGTATTAATAAGTTTAATTATATTATCTAAATATATTATTATATACTTTTTAATAATATATAAAATTAAAGTTAATTAAGAGACTATAACAGTTGTAATTTATATATTATATAAATATTAAATAGTTTGTATATATTACTTTATTGCATTATTATAGAATATTTATATAAAAAAATAATAAGATTTAAAATCTAATTTATATTTATTAAATTTATTACTAAATAACTTTATCTCTTAGCAATTTAAATTAATTTTTTAGAGTTAATTTTTAATTCTAACTCTAGAAATTAATTTAATTTAACTTAGTTTTCGATTTTAATTTTAGAAATTAATTTGTTAAAACTTTTAAATTAAGTTAATTTATATTATTAAGATTTAAGTTAATTAATCGACTCAAACTTAATTAATTAACTTAATACAATTAATATAACTTTTGTATTATATAATTTAAATCTTCTCTTAGAATTAAAGTTAGTAATCTTTTATACTCTTTTTAGTTTTTTTATATTTAATATTTTCTTAAAATTTATTAATTTTTTTTCTTTATTAATTTTGTTATTGCTTAATAAATTATTTAATAATTGTTCGATATTTAATTTCGAATATTAAATTATACTTAATAGATATATTCGATATTAACAAAAGATAGTCGAAGATTAACTAGAATATTATCTATAATATATATACTTTTTGCTTTAAATATTATTGTTTTTTATATATTTTATTTCAAAAAAAATTAATTATCTCTTTTTACTTAACAAATTTATTGTCTTATTTAATATATATTAAAAACTTTAATTTTAATTATTAAATAATATTTAATATATATTTAATATTAATTAAAACTTGTATTTAACAAATATTTAAAATTAACTAAACTTAATTAAAAATATTAATTGAAAAATTTAATATTGTTTTGTCGAAGCTTACAAGTAGAAAAAAGAGATAATTTTATAATTTTAGACTTAATAGACTTTGCTTTTTAATTACTTTTTAAGTTTTTACTCTTTAATCTTAAAAATATTATAAGTAATATTTAGTATCTTGATATTTATAGTATTTATATCTATTTCTTGTATATAATTAGTTCTATATAGCTAGTTATTTTATTAATTAATTATATACTAATTATTAAAGCTTTATTTCTAACAAATTTCGATAATTTGTTAAAATTAATTTGTCTTTTATACTCTTATTTTTGTATTTTTAAGTTTCTAAGTTCTTGTATTTTTAAGTTTTTGTATTCTTAAGTTTCTAAAATTGTTTCTAGAGATATATTAATAGTTTGTTATTTTAATATTTATTATTATAATTAAAGTTTTATCTTTAACTTTAATATAAGAAAGTAAGAATAAAATTTTAATTAGTATATAATTATAATAATAAAGATTTATTACAATATATATATAAATTATACTATACAATCTAATAGTATATTAAGTAGCTAAGATTCTAAGATTTAAGTAAAAGAGATTGTATATATATTGCAAATAGATTGCTAATACTAATAGCAAATATTCTTAAATCTATAGTCTAATATTATCTAATTATTTAAATACAATATATTTACTTATAATAATAAATATATTACTTAATATTTAATATTTAATATTTTAATAATATTTACTTATAATCTTTGCAATAAATTAAACAAGAAATTAAATATTATATTTATTATAATATTATAATATATTAACAACTTAAAAATATTTATTTAGAAAAAATTAATTTTAAATTTTACTAATTTAATTATTAATTAATTTAAAATCTATTTAGCAAAATATTATTTTAATAAGAATTTATTTTTAATATTAAAAATATATCTAAACTTTTATAATACTTTATTAATATCTTTACTTATTACTATTTATATTATAGCAATCTATATAATAAATTCAATTAATTTAAGAGATTTTTACGCAAATATAATATATTCGTAAAAAGCTTTTAATATATCTAGTTAATTATATATAATAAATTGTATTTATATAGAATTATATTTAAAAATCTTAACAATATATAAGATTAAATTTTAATATAATATATATTAAATATATATTTATTAATTTTGTTAATTTTAGTTTAATCTTATATTTTAAACTATAAAGTAAATATATTAATTAATTTACTAATCTAATTATTAGTTATTAATAGTACTAGAATTTAAGCTTCTTAAATTATAAATATATAAAAGTTATCTAATTCTTATTATATTATTATCTAGAATAAAGAAAAGATTTTATATATTTAAAGTAATAATATATTCGTTTAATTATATTTATTAATTATTAATTATTAATATAAGTTAATCTAGAATTAAGTAAAGAATTAAAGTTCTTTTAATATTTGTAATCTCTTTAAAGAGAAAAAATTAGAAGATATACTAGAAGTGTATTATTGCTATCTAGTTTATAAATCTAATATATAATCGAATATTAATTAACTTAAACTTGCTAGAATTCTTGCTTCTTAGCTATTAACTTCTAGATAATAGCTCGCAATAGTAAATATTTGTTTCTTGATATTACTATTGTAGATTAGCTTGTCTAGCTCGAGTCTTATATTTCTTTCTAATATACTTATTTTTGTGTTTCTTTCTAGAAGACTATATAGTCTATATTGAATTTGTAATCTATAGATTGTATAAGAAGACACTAGTTTATCAATATTTCGTATTTGAGATCTTGTAGATTATACTTGAATCTACTCTATATAATAATAATTGTTAATATATATTATTATATCTTCTTTTGTTATTATCGAATATCTATAGTTAGAGTATTTCTAAGATCTAGCTCCGAACAATGTTTAACTTCTTAATATAACAAAACAAAAGAAATTTATTCAAATTTACTTTTAAAGTTCTATTTTCGAAAAATCTATTATTATGCGAAATTCTAGTAAATAACTAGTCTCGAAATATTAATTGTACAACAATTGCGAGCAATCTAATTGCAATTATACTATTAAGTAGCAGAATTGCTTGCAAGATATTGTATACACTAGTAGCTAAATTAGTATAACTTTAACAAGTATTGTAATTAGATTAATCTCCAAGAAATTCTATTAAACATAATTGGAAAGATAACGTAATCGTAATACTAACAAATATAAGCACAATTATAGTTGTCGAGATTACTATAATTCGAGTAGTAAGTTAGCTATTTCAAATAGTCGATAGATAGTCGATGCAATCCTAATAATTTATTGGCAATTCCGAAACCTCTACTTAGAAAGTGTCTATTGCGAATTCTACTAATTTGACTATTAGTCGACTTAGAGTTCGTTTAGCAGCAAAAGTCTTAGCGCTTGCTTAGCAAAAGTCCAATTTTAATGTTCGAGATGCGCACGAACTCTCGCAATGCTTCGCTTAAGTCTTTATTTGTTACTCGTCTACATTATAGTAATTTGTATAATAGAATTGAACAATTTGTAAGATTTCTACGCGCGAGTTATGCGTTAACGAGAACGTCTCTATAGTGATTGTGAGTTGCGTTTATAAATTGCGCTCGTAAATTGCGCTCGTAGATTGCGCCTATAGATTGCGCTCGTAGATTGCGTCTATAGATTGCGTTCGCGTTGTAAAACTTAGCAATGTGCGAGATTAAATCTTGACGCAACGCGTATTAATTACGCGTTTGCAAATTCTACTAATTGCAACTTAATCTTGCGCTTAGTTATATAAAGCGAACACATTAACATATTAGCTAATTTGACTATTAGTTACTAATAGTACTATTAACAAGAATTCTAGAATTGTCGATATTAGAGAAAATATATAACGTAAAGTAATTCTTGATGTTTGTGTTGTCGTTAATAGTAGATTATATCTAATTTTCTATTTTGTTTACAATATCTAACATCAAGTTAACTTAAACATTCTTAAGATACTTTTGTATAGCTAGATCGAAGAAGTTCAAGTATCTTGCGTTTTAATCTTTGCTAAGCTCGCTCTTGCCTATAAGCTATTGTATAAAGACTTGTTTTTTAAATGTGTTAAGAGCGTTCGATATTTCTTCGAGATTGTTTAGATTGCTAATTGCGATAACAATTGCTACGTTAGAACTAACCAAGATTAGTAAGACATTAGCGCAAATGTTAGGGTTAAATACTTACTTGCTTATAGTATTGACAACACTAGATGCTAAAGTTCAATCGACATTGAGGATGTTGCTATTGTGCGTGCATTAGCAAAGTATGACTCGCAATAAATATTGTTGATAGACTACTTACGATTTGGTAGCATTAGTTCCGAAGACTTCGACAATAATCTAGAGTTCGAAGATATAATTTACATTTCACGAATTGATGGGCGTGAATTGATTGATGTCGTTTGATTGGACTTGTAGTTGGAAAGATGATTTGGAAGAAGATAAAAGAGGCGACTACGTTATTGGAGACAATATCGACTTGATACTATGTTGTAGTCGCTTGATTGATATATAGTAATCGAGCGTTAACAGCTTTGTGTATGCAGATTAGCTTCGTTCAAAGAAGGATAATAGAGCACTTATGTCTTCACTTACCACCTCTTAATGGGCTAGTACTATCAGTGGTTATTTCGGCAGGGTCTTCGTTCTCTAAGACGATTCTCGAGAAATTGCTTTGCCTCTTGTTCAAAGAGAAGACTAAGAGATCAATGTCTCTTTTATACGAAGATGCCGAAACTGATCGAGTTATAAGTAGTTTTGTCAAGGGAGCTACAAGAGCCAGAAATTTAGTAGTAGAATATATAATTGAAGATATTAGAGTAGATCTTCAGTGATTTAATTTCTTTACATTCTTCAGGGACTTCTATTATTTATATAATTGTGTCGTTGTCTTTTGCTATGCTGTTTGTTCTATATTAATTAAGGTATTCCAGCTAGAAGCATAGCTCCCAAGTCTTTATTTACACTTATTATTATCTTTTACGGAGCATTGTGATCCTTCGATAAAATTAGAGGCAAGAGGAGTTGGAATAATGATTCTACGCATGCTGTTGCTTATCAACAGAGTAGGACTTGAAACGTGTGGTCTTGAAACATGTGACCTTGTGGACAAGTTATTATTTGTAGAACGTGTCGCGATGACACTACAATGCTGAGTGGCAACGCAATCTCCAGCCCGAACTTAGCACTTGGTGCGACGATACAATACCATGAATGTTTTGGTCGGAGCAGAAAGTCACTTCGACCGCAAGGCGAATGAAAATTTACAAAGACAACTTGCGTACATAAGGGCGTTTCGATGTCGTAAACTCATAGCTCCTATGTAAGCTTAGAGATAATGGTTGATGCTTTTATCGACATTGCGACGTTCGAAGCGCTCGATGAAACCACACAGAACAGTACTTCACGTATAGAGGCGTCACTATAAAGCTGCGAAGTGCGGCAATGATATCGGAATACTTCTAGAGAAGGACTGAAGCTGAAATTTGAAGGCGAGTGGCAAAGGAAGCATGCTGCGACGGGCATCGCCATCAGCATGCTAGTCAGCGTCAGATATTATAAGCAGCACGTTGGGCTAGAGCACGACCTGCTGGTCTAGGGACATTGCAATAGTGGTCTGTGGTATCAACGTCAACAAATACTGGGATACAGGACACACTTGAGAGAAGCGTAAGGCAGGTGTGCGCGCAAAAACTTGGCTTGTGTGGGGTTAGTGCTAAGGTTGGGGGCCATATACTTTGAGCTTTCTTTGCCAAGAGTCTTTACGTGGACCCTGCTACATCAATAGAAAGATCGAAGACAACAAGTCTCCAAATTGTTGTTGCTCATAGAGGAGCGCTCGATCTATGCCCTGATTGATGACATTGCCAAGGGAAGAATTTTTTCGAAACTCCAACATAGTCTTGGATCCTTCAAGGCGACGTAAGATGATCCGAGCCCCAGCCCTGCCAAGACGCTCGGGTTTCGATAGCATTCCTTTATTAAGCGGAGGACAGGAAAGGTGGCTTGGCGGTAAGAGATTAAAGTACCTTGCTTTCCATACCCGAAAGATTCGGCCAGGAAGTTGTGCGGACAGCGGTCATACAGCACACGAAACATCTTTCACAAGAAGAGGATTCGCATGGGTTATACGTCAGCTTATGCCTCCCCGCGCCTCACTGTGTCACATGATAGGACTCACCTTGAAACCACGAACATCCTTCAATTCCCTCGCTCTGTCATCATGACGCACAGTCCACTCTGAGTACCCGTCGACTTCCTGCCCTTTGCATGTCTTACCGACGTATAACAGCCTGGGGAAGGAATCAATTTCGCCGCTTGCGATCAGCTCCGCATGGCTTGACGTGGAGCGCAGCAGTCCTTCCCATCCTGTGTTGGTTTGCAGTGCACCCTCGTAGGCTATATAAACTTACTTGGTAGGATCCGCTTCGGTCCACTCTACTCACAGTCGATATCCGTCGTCGTCGTCGATGACCCACGAGAGAAGCCCGCCCGTCTGTACATCTGAACAGCCACGTCACATTACAGACGTCGATGGCGGCATTCAAACAGTACGATGGGTGGTTCCCAGGCTTCGAGCTACCTGTGAACTGGCCAATGCCTTCACCGGGAACGAACGATTTACGAGCGGCTGCGGAGACACCGTTGCTAGCTTCTGTGCTCGACGCCTCGGAGGGAGTGTAAGTGTCTATGACAATGACACCACAGAGAGCTTCAATCGATGCATAAAGTGGAAAAGGGCTGATCCGGCTATAGGAATGATTGCTGGACTGTCCGAGAGCGGACCATAATAGCCTTGATGAATGAGCTCACTGACATGTCGAATTGGGAGCGCAAGCTTTTCGACTCCGATTTCACGTTCAAGTGGAAGAGTGCTCAGCTCATGAGTGGAAGGGACGTGACTAGACCCATGGCTGACTGGGTGACACTCCCATGTGGCTGCATCAACCCTGATCATAAATGGCTAACAGGGTTTAGTGTGTCGAAGAGGTAAAATCCTATGTCCAGCTTTTTTACGCATCAGCAATGGTACCTGCTCTTGATGGAGGCGTGGTCAAGTCCGATACTCGAGTCTCGGGCATCTTCCTTCGCGATGTCCAACGGACTTCGGCCGCCTTGCGAGGAGACCTTTCTCAGAATGTTTCAAAAGGGCACAGTGTGATCTCAAACGTCGTTGATCCTTTTCTATGTCCGTTCTCTTGGGAGGCTGCGAAATTTGTCCTGTTCGGCTATGCCTTGTCTCTGTCCGATTGTCTGCAAAGATACGGCGAGGGCAATAGCATACACTTGCGCCAACCGAAGGACGAACAATGCAGGGAGAAAGAGTTGTATAGGTATCCTAACGATCAAGCATTTTCAAAACGCTTTCAATGGCTACCCTTTGAGGTCGAGTTTGATGATTGTGGAGAAGGCGGACCTAGGTATGTTTAACTCACATCACAAAGCTTTTCAAAGCTAAGATATCCTCATTGGTGTCAGAATCACCAGCTACATCAACAACGTGCACCCTGTCGAACATCGAGACTTCTACTTGGTCCTAGAGACTCTGATTGCTACAGTGATGCCGATGTTTAACCAGTCGCTCATGGAATCCAGAGCTCCCCACTACCAGCACACACGTATTCACGTCGCTGTCTTAGAAAACAACAGTGCAACTCCTGCAATCTCCAAAGACGTACGGAATTTCACTCCCCCACAACAGCGGACTACAGGGCAGTTCATTGATCGCGAACATCGTTGGCTAAATTGGCTCTATGTGGATCTGAAAAAGGAATTTTGGAGCCGTGGTTTACAAATGGTCTGTGAGGTGCGAGAAATCGACCTCGGTCCGGATCAGCCTAGCTTCGAAGGTGAAGAGTGGCACGTTCAAGGTCAAAGAAATGAGTATATTTGTGCCTCCGCCATCCTGACCTACTCGGTCCACAACCTTACCCAGCCCCGCCTTTCCTTTCGCAGACGAGTATGGACAGAAGAAGCCGCTATTGCCTGGGGTTATATCTCAGAACCACCGTTCGCACCAGAAATCTACGGTGCAAATAGTGGCGATCCAGCTATCCAGCATATCGGCAATTTAGACATGCGTCAAGGCCGGCTAGTAACCTTCCCAAATATCTGGCAAACCCGACTCCTACCATTTGAGTTGGCGGACAAGAGTAGACCAGGCCACTTCAAAATACTTGTCCTACACCTCATCGACCCCAACCGGCGAATCATATCCACGTCTCGTGTTCCACCCCAGCGACGCGATTGGTGGGCGAAGGAAGTCCGGCGACAGAACGCAGTGCTATGGCGGCTGCCGAATGAAATTTGGGACAATGTTGTGGCTACGCTGGAGGGGTATCCATTGTCGATAGAGGAGGCAGAGCACCTAAGGAATGAATTTGTTGAAGAGAGGGCGGAATTTCAAAAAAAGCATACGGAAGCTATGATGGAATATGGAGAGTGGGATTTGTATTCAGATGCTGAGTGAGTCTGTTCTAGGTGCCCAGGAGGAAGATTACAAGTAGCGAGAAATGTCTGATTGTTACTTAGATGGGTGCAGATCCGGCCATGAACGTTGATGGTCTTTGAAGTGCAGAGAAGTGTGGCGCCGCGGAAATTGTTGAAGAAGGCTGACTTCTGAGAGCTTTCAGATTTGGTGCCCAATAGATTTGTAATCCCTGGCAAATATTACTGCCGATTGTCGGCCACCTATCCAATTTGACGACATGCACAATTGCATCTCCGAGTAAGTTCAGGTATCGAGCCCGACTTTGTCAAGCCATAAGACTATAGATGAGATTCAGTCAGATTCTATAACGTGTCTATTTATTGCCCGCTAGTGTATTTCCTCATCTGGAGACTCAAAATCTGTATTCTGGAGCCTTTGGGCTTTTGTCGACAGAGGCAAGAGAAAAAGGAATAACAATGGTCCCCCATAACGGTGACAATACCGGTAGTCCAAACCAATAGCGATAACAGTCAAGTTACGATTGCTGCTGCAGTTATTATAGTAGGAGCGGGCGGAACCTGGTACGTTAGCCTGTGTTGAATTTGTTGTCGACCTTGGTACTAACGACCTCGGTAGGTGGTCCGGAGGCACCGGTGGATTTGGACTCCGTAGTCCTTCCTGTGTATGGCCTTTCTGCCCGCCTGATGGTGGTGGAGATATTAGTGGCGGCGGCTCTGGTAGTAATCCTAACGACGCTAACACGCCTAACAGCCCCGAGAATCCTAGCAATCCCGATGAGAACAGCAGCAACAAGCCGTCGAGCGTCTCGAAACCTACGAATTCACAATCGATCAACACAGCTAGCCCGACTTCAACGACATCATCATGCACTGCCACTATAATTGCATCCGACTGCTCAGTCTTCTTTCCTACTCAAACTGGCGTAAACACGACCAGTTCATGTTCAACCAGTTGCTATTCGACCGTGACCGGATGCAGTGCCACTGGCCGAAGGATGACCAGTATGGCTACGGGGACAACGTCCGCACAGCTCTGTGGACAGTCGTGCTCTCTGTGCAATGCGCGTCCCCTCGCAGCAGCGACGCCGGCAGCCAAGCGTGATTTGCCAATTTTTCCAGATCTGAAGAAGAAGCGAAGTGTCGAGATGCAGTCGGGTATAGATAAGCGCTTGCTACCGGTGCCTTCCGATCCGCCCTACAACGGCGACATGACAGCATTTCTACTTGACGAGTATGCCTGTGCGACATGGGTACCACTCAGACGTGATCCAAACCACCCTTCATCGGCGCTGGCAAGACAGCTCAACAATCAGCGTCTCGATCTGGCGGTCGATGGACTTTACGGTTGCACCAGTGTCGTGGGCATATCCACTCAAGGCGTGAGGATCTCGCATTTCTGGGAAGCAAATTGATTTGTTCCTGACAGATTCCAGAAGGACGTTCTTGATGCTATGGATGGCGGGGATGGAACCCCTGACGTGCCCGGTATCAGGCAATATACTGGATTTCGTGGCCAATTGAACCAGGCGCAAGTACCACAGACCATCATAATAAACCCAAGGATGAGGACTTCACAAACTCCTGGAGTACTTGAGTTTAGGGCATATGTGGATCGGATCAAGGAAAGATTACAGCATATCATACCCAGCTCTACGCCTATCGTGATCGACTACGTGGCGATATTTGACGAAGTCTCCCAAACGCAGACTGCGTCCGGGAAAGTCTTATTCCAATATGATCCTACGCAGTCCTGGCTACCAGATCCGAGGTATCTGCCAGCATGCACACCCATGCAACAAGCAACGGTCAGACTGTGGGTCGAAGACAGGCCACAGCCCGTCTATGCTTATAAACTGGATCGCCGAGGCCAATCAACAGATTGCGGCACACCAGAAAAGAAACGCCCCTGCCTGCTCTCGACCTACGCAGAGCCAAGCCGCAACACAACACGGGGGTAGTAACATGGGGCCATCCCAAGTACCGGGTACATTTTCCCGCACTGCATCAACATCAGCCCCGGCATCGGCTTTGTGGAGCACCGGAATCTTAAGTACCATACCATCTTCAACGTTTGTGCCTTCATCTTCCTCAATATCACCCTCATCAACAACACAGCCATCTGTCGGCCCTGCGATGACGCTTTCCTCCTCGGCTAATAGTGCCAGCACCGCCGGATCTTGTCCCGAACGCAGACCTCCTCTAGGGTCTCCACAAATTCCTGGCTGCTGGGGTGTTCCGGAATGCGCTTACTACCTAGCTGCGGACCAGGGACTACCTGCCGATGCACCGAATTGCTGTAACTGCGGTGGGACTACAGTACCTTTACTTACACACTCGGGCACGACGGACTGTGCATACTCAACGCAGCCAGCTTTGAAAATCCCTCTGCGTAGCCTTAGCGGCGAGATCGTCGCAAAGCCGACCACACGAGCGGCATCACCGTCGCCGTCGCTTATTTCGGCTCATCCCGCAATACCGTACGCAACAGGTAAATGCAACATCCACGTCTGGGAGGGTCTAGGTACGGATATCGGCCAGAAGTCCGTCTACCTCGACGTAAACCTCACCAACGCTGAGGGCCGTCTCATTGGCTCCAACCACGGCGGTCTTGACTGGGCTGTCGCCCTCGAAATAACGAGCAAGCTCCCTAATGTCATGCTAGTCACCGCTCAGACCGGGATCTCCAAGAGATTGCGCGTCCGAGGCGTAGGGAACGGAAAACCCTTTGTGCGTGACAGTGCAGTCGAGGGCCCAATCATGTACAAAAAGGACACCAACCACAAGAATATCGGTGCTCCTCTAGCAACGAGACCGTTGTTCGAAAGCGGACGAATTCAGTTTGCGGTTGGATCACAGGTATGGGACACCGCGAGCGGGCAGTGCTCGGTGGGAGGGTGGGACAATGGTAGCGCGAAGAACTTCTTCGGGACGCTGATTTTCGGGGATTACTTTATACCTAATCGGCAGATGGACTGTGAGTTTGAGTGCTAAAGCTGGGACTAACGCTGTGGTTGAAGGGAGCGAAGGAGGGTTTAAGTTTTTGATTTAGCTCAGATTGTTGATGTATGGGCTCGACTTTCTACAGCTGCTGGGCGGCGACTACTTCTGTCGTCGGTGGAACGGTGGAACAGGCATTCGACCACTATAGTGATTCCCCTCGAGTGTAGGTCCACTACGCTGTGGAAGTCACGTTGTTTGCTTGAATCAATTGGGTAGTGTATAACATGCAAACGAATCCGCAGCCCCAGAGTCAAACCCGACTGGGTCTAGCACGTGCTGGCACGGAGCGGATAAGGCTAACCAGATAGCGCCTAGTGCTTTCTGGGCTTTTCATCAATATTATTTTTCTACTAGGTTCAGTGCTCACTAGGAGTACAGTCTCTGGGGGCAGGTGTCTGACGTTACTAAACAAAGCAGCCGGCAATACGAATTGGACTGAGCTTTGATGGACCCCCCTGACCCTCAATATCTTCGACCAAGCATCTCCGCCGAGACCTACGCCTCTCGTGGAGATTTGGCCTCAGCATGTAGATCCGGCGACTTTGAAAAGATCAAAAAGCTCGCTACTCGCAACGATTCTGGTCAATCTCTCACAGACTATCTCACGTATGGCCTGGTCCCTGCGTTCAGTGCAAACCAAATTGGGGTGGTGCGATATCTTCTCAATCATGGCGCCGATCCCAATGACCGAGTTGTCACGATAATGGCCGCGAGAGGCTGTTCGCTACCGATCTTTGAAGCTTTGCTGAAGAAAGGATGGAATATTAATGTCTTGGTTCTCCGGGGCGTATCCACACTGTCGTATGTGACCTCTTCGTCTTCCATTACGCTTCCAATGTGCGATTAAATTTCCTTATCCATGTACAGCGATCTTGCTGTTCAATCCTCTTCTTGCTGACCTCCCTACTTTCTGCATTATAGATGTGTAGTCAAAGACGAGACAGTGGTCCAGTGGTTCCTCGCCCACGGTGCTTCCCCCAAGCTCGGGCCCCCTGGCTCCGTTCTCAACGCTACAGCAAGTATAGGCACCCCTGCTACATTCCAACTCCTCCTGCGGCAGGGTGCCTCGCTCTCCCGCGGCGATGCCTTCCGATCCGCAGCCGGGTCCCCAGAGGACGCGGGCCGCATTCCGATGCTGACATATTTGATTGACGTACTTGGGCTTGAGGTGGATCCTCCCGATGAGAACGTAAATGGCCAGATTGGGACGCCAATTCATTCGGCAATCCGTTCCGGAGGTTTGGAGAAAGTAAAGTTCTTAGTGTGGAAGGGCGCAAATTTGCAAAGAAGGAATCGAATGGGCTTCACGCCTCTAGAGGTGGCGGAGAAAACGCTGTTCATGCAGATTCGTGCATTTCTTAGCAATGCTTCACGAACGGCAAATGGGCGAAAATCTTAGCCAAGGGAATCGCGAGCCAAAGCGACCATCAGCCGAGGGTTTTTTCCGGCTTGGATTGATACGCATGTGAGAAGCTACTCTCTGCATGGCGCTGCTCGGGCTTGTTGAAAGTCCAAAGCATGGCCTGATTACAGCTCTGTTCCCTCGGAATCGCTATATCAGTCATGTCGTATCAATAATTGGGGTCCTAGTTCGCCTGTCTGCTGACCGCGGAAATCCGCCTGACTTCTCGGCGTTCGAAAGTCGGCCTCATCCCTCAATCGCATAACTTGTCCCTATCCCCGTGTTCTCGATGACGCTCCCCGACGAAACAACAGCAGCAGCAGCAGGTCAGCATCCCATTTGGTTATATCCACATCTTACTTCCATTGTTCCCTCTTGATAAGATGAACTTACTCTGATCGAGCCTCTTACTCCTCCCTCACTTCTCCAACATGTATACAAGTAAGCATGCTGCTTGAAAAGAATAACGAAAACCAACGTCTTCTCTTATACTCATCCTAAGAATGTATTCATTCTGTCCTTCCTAGAAGCACTCGCAAAGAATACCAATTCCAGACATTCACATTATACTATTTTCTACCCTCTGGTTGTTTCGTCCATTAGCCCAAAGTTGCAAATTACCATATATCTCGTTGATCATGTCAGTTTAGTGCATGCCATGCCTGTCAAGTGCGCATTCAATGTCATCTCACAGCATACTGATTCACTGCTCGTCGGCCATCAAACACAAGTAGTAACATAGCAGACTTACGCCAGCAGACAGTATACATCGAAGCCTACGGTGCCTCTTAGAATCTCTTTCGGTAACAATGTTCGACACGACTGAATTGATCCTGAGCGCATAGAATGATGAGTCTCTGGTGTAGAAAGATATTGGTGCTGGAATTTTCCGTATTACCCTGACTAGTTTTTCAAGATTTGCGAGCCAGTGGTCATGGCTAGTCTCGTTTGTTATTACTTTGGGAGGTAATTGTGTGGACGCTACCGTTCTTTGTTCTGTCAACATCGACAAAGACTTTCTGGGATCACCCCACAATGACTTCACAGTTATATATCTGGACAGCTCTCGAATATTCCAAGTGCTTTTGATGTTCAATATAAAAACCTTTATACCCATGGTTTTTTACTGAACACATTATCATCTACAAACAGCTGAGACAGGCTTCTTTGAGTCTTTTCTCTTTACTGCCAGCACATCATACTAGTATCACCAAAAACTACCCACCACTTCACACCCACGATATCTCTCTTCCCTCGCTTCCCATCCAGTGAACTGGGCCCGCTCTTCCGTCTCATCGACGACTACACGAGCCAAAACCCGAGCGGTTCGTCGACCTCATCCTCCATCCGCGCCTTCCATCCCAAATTCGATGTCCGCGAGCATAAGGACTCCTACGAACTCCAAGGCG
>JAABUL010001274.1_pt1 | contig 48851 bp, 46 predicted proteins | sample 5559151 | NCBI WGS metagenome assembly JAABUL01 (sample SAMN10711876, study PRJNA513368) | rock metagenome | isolation source: Antarctica rocks | place: Antarctica: Victoria Land, Pudding Butte sud
AGCAGAATTTAGAAGGCAATATGACGAGCACATGGCGAGGAAACGGAATTAGGGAATACAGAAACATATGAGGATAAATTAGCTTCGATCCTGTCTGAGATTGAGTATTAATAGATTTTATAATTTACCATGAAGTTCATTGCACACGCCAGGGCGTTCGTATCATCTATCATCGATTTAGATGAGTTTGTTCCACTCTGTGATAGTCATACCCTTTTGAGCCATGTACCTGGCGTTAACGGCGTATGAGGTGCTTGCTATGCCGAACATTGGAAGACAGAAGCTAAATTGGTACCTAGATAGACGCTGTAGCAATTGTGAAGCGATCCCAAGCATGGATAGCATGCACATAGGACTTCTAGAAAACAATTGATCCTCCTACAGTTGTGCCAGGCGTTGATCAACATTGCGACAAATTACCCACGATTGCATATGGCATTCATTCTCCTACAATAATGTTGTTCGTCTTGCTCTCCTCATGAAGCAGGACAGCTGTGAAATCCCGCAAGAGACAAAACTTCAATATTTGGAGTGTAGGGGTAAACAGTCCATCCATCGGCAAGAATAATACTAATATGAGAGCTATTTTTCGAAACAGGAGACCTCGCAAGCACCGCACGCGATGGTCTCAGCAAGCCATGGACGGGCTTGGGACAATTATACCTCTCTCACTCAGGCCTTATTTCAACGGCACTCAGAACATGCGCCAACCTTGCCGACGTGGTCCATGCGTTTGCGTTGTTATTCTCCGTATCTCGCACGGCTTGGTCTCTCCACCCCATAAGACGCAGTGAGATAGTTGGTGTGGAAGGTTACTATGGCCTCAGGAGCCAGGATGTCGCCCTGGCAGTCCGGAAATTTAGAACAGTGTGGCGAGGACAACATGAACTATATGAATGGGCCTAATGAGGAGAGAGCGTGACGATGTGGTCCATGTGAGGAGCGAATCACCTTAAGAGAGCAAGTCGCGGTCTCTTGAATGTACTCATCCCATAGAGCTTATTGATCTTGTTCACTGCATTACTATCTGAGTAGCCCAGAAACCTCCATAGTACATGAGGTGAGCAGCGTAAACGAGAGTAATCTGGCGTCAATTTTGTTTGAAAGCCAGGCATCCTGGACCTGGCATCAATTTCCTTGAAGTGGAGAGGATTGTTCATAGAAATGATACAGGTGAACTAAATTGAGGCCTGTAGGTCTCTGTGCGATCGTTAAAAAGCGGCTGAAAGTGAGTTTGCTGCCTCTTACTGAGGCTCTTTTATCTGCTTCCAGTCTTGTCATCAAGTTGGGTTTTCTCACAGCAAGGTGGATGTTGTACATTAGCGTGTCACGTGCCTTCCCGTTGCAGATCCCTGAGAATCGTCAACAACCCTCCAGCGTCCGGACATTTATTGCTGTGATTAGCTGAAAAGGCCGCACCTTGCATCACGATGTTGGTCTTATGCGTCAACGATCTGAGATACTCATCTCATTGATAAATACGGAATGGCGCTCGCAACAGCACCTTCAACTCCTCAGAGGGTAGTGCCACCACCATCTATCCGCCGTTCCTTCACCGCGCCAATCAAGTCCCTCAGATCGCCCATCTCAACCCCAGAAGGAAACATCAAGGGAGCGGAAACCCTTTACGAACACAGCACCAGCAAGATCATATCCTTCAACACCTCGAGCACCTCAGACAGGAGGCATTCTAGCGTGAGCAATGGGAGAGCCGAGTTTCGGGAAGAATCAAGCGGTACTTTACCGTGGACGACAACGACAGGAAGAACCATTGCTGCTGGTATGGCCATAGCCCTTACCTGCCTTACAATACTTCGCAGGCTAAGCTGCTTTTCTAGGGCCTTTACAGATCTACAGAGTGCTTGGCTCGGTGGCCTTCTTGAATTCAGGCAATACGCTGCACCCAATTCTAGCCAAATCACAATGTTGGTGCGTTGACGGCGAATCGACATTTGTGCTTCGAATTAGGCCAAACTCTTACTACCGGATCGAGCTACCATGCAGGGCGTCAGAGGACAGGACAAAGGTAGATGAATTCAAGGCTGTTTTGGCAACAGTACTACAATATGAAGTCACGGCTTGTCCTTTCAAACGAGGATTCACCGTTGACCTCCCGGAGCCACCCGTAACCCCTATACAAAAGCGGCCGTGGAAGCCTAAGCCGAGGCTTGAGACCACCTCAGAACGTGTGGTGGAGCAAATGGGAAAATCCAGCTATGATTGTGAGGATTTAGGGTCTCGGTCTACGGCTAGTGAGCCAGATTCAGATGGAGGCGCCCAGCCCACTCAGGAAAGTCCCCTAGTGGCCTCATCAACCGCCAGTAGTTTGGGAAGCACCAACGATGAACATAACAATGAAGCTACGGACGACACAGGGATATGTCCTCGAGACCTACATGAGAAACCAGATGAAGAGCCACTCGACCTCAAGACGCCTACTCGACCAAAGTCATTTAGGACAGGGCGAGCTATCACAGCACCGCCGCAGTTGACTCTAAGGACTACACCTCCATCTAGTCCTACAAACAGACCTGCCCCTTTACCAGAGCTGAAACGGCAGCCATCAAGTCTATCGTCGAGCGCGGATTCGTTTCATTCATTTCATAGCCCGATCTCTCCTCTGGCGCCCTCACCACCTTTCCGTGATCTGGTCTCTCCCACGATGGAATACGCTATTAGTATCGGTATACCCCGTACTCGTAGACACAAACGGGATGTCTCCGAAGTCACTGTCACTGCTGATTCCTCCGAGCTTTGGGACCTCACCAGTGGGGGATCTAGCGATGAAACCACATATCATTCGCCGCCTGACTTGCCCGGAACGCCCCCTCTGATGAGCGACGCTACCTCCCTGGACGAAGACCACTGGTCGGAAGCAGTGACTCCTTCTCCTACACAAGAGATTTATCGCGGCACAGCGAGGTCTAGGCGGCGAGCCCAATCACCTCTTCCTTCATCAGTCAATCTCTATTCCCCATATTCACCTCGGTCACAAATATCAGGTCATCACCTGACGACCGCAATGTTGCAAAGGACCTGCTCATTGTTGCTAGGACCACCAGCTCAGCTGGTTGCGCTAATGCTAAGAATCGCTGCCAAGATAGCCAAGGGCACCTTCCGAGGAAGCTCATTTGGTTTTGGAGAAGGCGGGCAAAAGATACCCTGTTCGTGGGATTTCAGTGATGGAAGTGATGATAATTGGGAAGAAGACGATTACGGTGTTTCGCTTTCGAAGCCCGCATCGAAAAATATGAGGGCCAAGGATTTGGGTGGGTCTTGGGAGATTGACTGAGAAAAGATCCCAGGAAGTATAACAACTGGATATTTCACGATGCATTGCGATTGGGGATCTGAATTAATTAGGCTTTGGACATACGGCGAACGGCAGGAGCGTGATGATACCATGATCTGTCTTGATGGCACGCCATCTTCAAGGGACCATATCTGGAGTTTGGCGTTTTCACACGAGCGAATGCAATTAGGGAGATATCTAATGGCGTTCTGGCCTTCCCAAACGAAGCCGCGAATGCAGTCATGTGAAGCTATTGTCCCATCTGTGAGTCATTGAATTCAGGATGGCAACACAGAACTTTCCATCTGTTCTTATCGTACTAGCGCAAGCGGTCTCAACCATAGGTAGCCTGCTAACTATCAAGAACAGCGATACTACTGCCATGTACGTGCCAGGGTAGTCGGTTGGGGGAATGTCACACTAAAGCGAAGTAAGACTGGAAATACGCGATCTGTGAGCTTTACTATGTGCTGTTCGCTCGAGGTAATGGTCTCCCATGATCACAGCAGGTTTATCCAGATATCATATCGTATACTACACGTGTAGCCCCTGCTAGTGTATCTGGCGCGCTAGTGGTAGGTAGAATTATAGCCGGCAGTATATCGACCTTACCCCACACACGTCCCCACCCCTCAACTCCGGTTGTCCTCTGGCTGATAAGAAGCATGCTCGGCACAGCAATCATGGCCATCAAAGCGACGAGTGACGCTTTGTCTCATTTCTTAATTTGCCAGTGCCACGATGCCTCAAAAACGTGAGCTTGCCCACTCAAGCTCTGTTCATTTTACTCATATCGATAGAGGCTCTTTGCTGCATTTCTGTTGATATCGATGCTGTCGCTGGCTGGCTGGGCTCCTATGGGGGGGAAGACTCGACAAGCGATATCTCAAGAGGTCCGGGCTACTACGGACCATGTATGATCAAGCTATAGCTAAGCTCCGAACAGGACTGTTCGCGGGAACTGTTGGCGTTCGCAGGCTTTTGAAGCTTTTCGCGAAATACGACATCAAGACCACATGGTTCATTCCTGGGCATTCGCTTGAGACTTTTCCGGAGGAGTGTGCAATGATAAGAGATGCTGGGCATGAGATGTAGGGGCACGTGGCACATGAGAGGAAGTCTTCGTGCTGAGATAATGCCCACAGAGGCCTGCACGGCTACAGTCACGAGAACCCTCAGGCTATGAGCCTCGAGCAACAACATGCTATCCTCGACAAGACTTACAAGGACCTGACTAAATTCTGTGGGAAGCCACCTCGTGGGAACGTCGCGCCATGGTGGGAAGCGAGCCAGCAGGGTGCCGAGCTGATGCTGAAGTATGGCGTGGAATATGGTTGGTAGACCAGTCACCTTGAACCTTACCTATGGATCCTTACTCATGCAAACCCACTAAGACCACAGCTTCTCTCACCACGATTGCCTGCCATACTACCTTCGTACTGGTGATAAATGGACGCCCATCGACTACAGCAAACATCCAGAACACTGGATGAAGCCTCTAGAAAAGGGGCCCGATACGGGACTTGTGGAAATCCCAGCGAACTGGTATCTTGATGATCGTACGTTGCGTGTTCGGTTCTGACATAAGGCTGGACTCTTCATGAATCCAACGTCGTCTTCACGAGAGTGATCTCTTCGTTACCTTGTTAAGGTAATGCTGACTCTGAGATCATCCAGTTCCACCCATGATGTTCATTAAGAAGGCACCAAACTCCCATGGCTGGGTAAATCCGAAGGACGTTGAGGATCTTTGGAGGGACCATTTTGACTTCTTCTACCGGGAATATGATGATTTCTGCTTTCCAGTGACGATCCATCCCGATGTCAGTGGGCATCCACATGTGATATTTATGTTAGAGAGGTATGTTTCCTACCTATGATTCAAGTTCTGTCCATCTAAGTCGCAATCATTTGAGCTAATCTTCTCAAGGTTAATCGTACGTCTTTTACCCCTCATATCTACTCTGTACCAGTCGATTGTCCGAGTGATGAGATATGTCTCAGGACCAGTAACTTCTTTTGTTTGCTACTTAGTCTATAGAGCTCTTGCGAGTCTATGATGTATGTGTCAATGGCAATACTGATTTCGCAAATGCGCACAGGAGTATATCAGTACCAAGCCAGGAGTGAGATGGGTAAAGATGGAAGAGATTTGCGATGACTTTAAGAGCAAAAACAAGCCTCCGAAGGGTGCAATGCTGCCCGCTGAGCAAGGTGCCATCCTCAAAGATCCAAGTAAGTGTAGCAACTGAAGATTGACACTCATGGACATGACTAATTGGATCTGCCCAAGATATTCAATTGCAGAATGCTTGATGTCACTAGCGCGTCAGTGACTATGGCCTGGGGGTACCAACAACATGTTAGCACACCAATGGTATCTGACTTATCCGATTGATGCCCTTCTTGGTCATTACCTTTTCAATTGCGCCGATGCATATGGTGAACTTCTCCCTGATCAGATCACTTGAGAGGGAAAATTGCGTCGAACAGGAACAAATAACAATGTCTAAACCGTGTCTTGGGTAGGAGTATATTTGAGCAGTCGTTACCTCTCAAAGAAGTGCTATCCTAATGTGCCCACAGTTGTCTTGCTTTCTACCTGGATTCATGCCGCTAGACCCAATCTTTAATATTGGTAAGTTGTGTGGCGATTGGATCGCCTGGCCAAGCTTTACGTCGAAAAGTCAGCACATACCAAGTACACAAGGTACAGCATCAACGTTTAATGGCTATTTTCCTTCACTCGACCCTGATAATATCAACCGTTGCTGGCTTCTTTTTGTCTGTTGGTAATGATGACTCGTCAATTTGTTTGAATATATATATAGGAGGAGTCTTCTTGTACTGACCGTAAGGCTCTCTCTCACTTGCGATTGCAGGTATGTCGCTGCCAACCGTGGTAAGCTTTTGCCTGGCCCCAAAGATCTCGGAGAGAAGTTGCACCATAATTTTCTCTCCTATCTTCAAGGGGTTGAGGCAAGCCAAGATTCTCCACTTTAAAAATTTGATACGACGCCTCCGCACCATGTTCTCTTGCCAAAAATTGGGGCTCTTCTATTCCCTCTTATTCATATCCTGCATAAACCTCCGTCCCTTTTTCTAATCCCACATCCCTCTTCATCACGCATATGTTGCTGATAAACAGCACACATACGCCAATCTCGGGCATTCTTCTTTCCATCAATCCCGACAAGCTTTCCTTTCGGGTATCAAAGTCAGCCAAAATGTCTGACTCGCATATTACATCATCAACGATAGGGTCACCGAGTTATGCCTATCGTCGCTATTACGATAAACTCAACTTCGGAGGACGAGCGCCACCCGCCTCCGCCTTGCCATTTCCCAAATGGCTTCGACAACCTTCTCCCCTTTCCGCCTCGTCCAGCAGCGATAGCGAAATTGTGACTGGCAATGACATCGTAAAGAGCAGGAGAAAGAGGGCAGAAGGAGACACCAAACAATTCAATACGGCAAATTCAATAGCCTGTCTTAATTTGAGGTATATGAGCCCCAGCTGACCATGACAGGAGTGTACATTGGTGGATTCGAGTGCGAGTAAGAAAAGTGCCGAACGGAACCCGCTGGAGACAAGCAAGAGGCACACGGCCCATTTTAGAGAAACGCAGCAGGCATATTCGCAGCAGTGGGTCGGGCACCAGATCGATACGATCTTAGAAGCCCACGCAATCATACGCTTGGCGCTCCAAGATGCCCAGGTGCTATCCATTCTGTGGGTGCAGAACCAATTTATGCTGCAGCGTCTTATTGCGAAGCTGAAGAAGGGAGCGGCGAAGCTGGCTCGGTGGGAGGCTCTAGGGATATCGAAGGGTGGAGATGAGGGTTATGGGTGGGCATAAAGGGTGTCATGGGCTTGTGCGAGAAAGGACGCTACACACGAGGGCTTTTAGAACATTTGTTGGCGCCTGTTCTTTCTACTGTTTTATCCTCAAGTCCTTTTGTATAGTAGCATAGCAATGGGTATCCAAAATCATTTTTAGTCAAGATCGTATGGCAGTTACTGAAACAGGTTGCAGCATTACCTCGATTCTTTGGGCATTTTGTCACAGTCACCAAAGATCAAACTCGTATGAACCGGATCCTCGATCTATCAATAGACTCACTTCTGCTTCTATTCTGGTGTCATATCACGCAGTGATATAGCTTGATGACTAACTACACGCCATGTTACAGCAGCTATTCACCATATCAACCGCGGCTTCTCACGATGGTGCGTCCTTTACTTCAGGACGCATTTCGCTCGAATTTTGAAGACTTTGGTAACATCTTCATCGATATAGATGATACAGTGCCAAGACTTTCACGAGGCGGGCCGGACCGCGGCCAATCAAATGCTTCACCGTCACGACTACGAAACATCCCTTGCAAACACTCTTGTATGTGGTAAGTATATGCTTCTTCCAGGACTTGGTGATACTCGGTGCTCTCTTCCTGTGCGAGCCTCATAGCTCATGCTCCAACTTTACCATTCCAGCAGCAAGGAAGGTAATTGACATGGACCTGCCACCTTTTGCACCAATCCCACCAGTGGATGTGCGGAAGGACATCATGCCGGAGGAGTGGGAGCTGTGCATGGAGTCTTGGATAACTCTAACCGAGACCTACCTTCTGATACCCACGGAAAAATTCACTTTGAAAGTTATCAAAGACCCGTCCATTGCACAATTCCTTGTTTCCTATGTTAAGACTTCACCAACTTCACCTCATGCAAAGTTGGCACGTCTCCGAAGGAGCTGCTTTCTCTTGGGACATCGTATTTTCACGGAAATTGACACAGTCCCTGCACTTTTTTTGGAATGGACCTTTTGGGCGAACTTGAGCCTCGCCTATACCAATAGCAAGGCACTGTCAGAGCTGTTAAACCAGAAATGGATTCAGCAAGATATGGACTCAAATAAGTCCATGAGTCGATATAAATCTGCTCTGATCAGGGCTCTAGAAGTTGGCCATCTGAATCCTGAATTGGAGCAGTTGCTTCCACAAACTTTGGCCTTGCTGCGAGCATGCTACCCTTACGGCCAATTCCTGATGCTTGGCTCGGATCTGATTGATGCACTGTCTACTGCATATGAGAAGAAACCTAGGCTACAGACAAAAATTGTGACTATCACTTACTTTGGCTTCGTGGGCCTGATGGAGCCGAAAAGGCCCAGGACTGCTACGCTGCTGGATCATCTGTTCAGTCTCAATTCTGCGGCGTCCAAGAGCTTGTCACTATTGAAAGCGTTGATTGGATCTACGCCACTGCTGCAGAAGATGCGATCAGCTATCTCCGGTCCGGAGTCTGGCAGAGCCAAATCTCTGTTTGGGTCTCTGAAAGGTTTTGAGAGTTCTTCTGATGGGAGGCCCAAGAAGCATATCAGGAGGAAAGCCGACAAGGGCAAAGGACAAGAGAAGCAACAGTATGGTCACGGCTCATTAGGCGATATGCACGTTCAAAAGCTCAGTCTGGTATCTCAAGTTCAAGATTTATTCCCTGATCTCGGTGCTGGCTTCGCCATGAAGCTGCTACACGAGTATAACGATGATACGGAACAAGTTGTCGCACATCTGCTTGAGGACAGTCTGCCGACGTATCTGAAGGAATTGAACAGATCAGAGGCTCTTCATCACACCGAAGAGCTACAGGATCACGATCTCGCTCCAAATCTCGCTCCGCACGCCACGCCGCCACTGCTGCCAACGCGGCGTAACATCTACGACGATGACGACTTCGACCGCCTTGCAGTCGACACATCTAAGCTCCAACTGGGCAAAGACCAATCGGCAACAGCAGACGACCTACTGGCCTCTCGGCGCGACACTCGATCCAAAGCAGCTATCCTTTCCGCCCTTGCCGCCTTCGACTCCGATGACGATGAGCGCGACGACACCTACGACGTTGAGGACGTAGGTGGCACAGTCGATCCGACCGCCGACGATAATGCTGCCGACCTGAAACTAGATGCTCATGAGGAAGCGTTGTTCAATGCTTACAACATGACGCCCGATCTCTTCAATCGTGATGCCGAGACAAGGCGGAGCAAAGCCAGGGCGGGGCTGAAGAGCGAGACGGGTATGACGGATGAAGCTATTGAGGGGTGGGGCATCATGGTTGGAAGGGATCCAAGGCGGTTGGACAGGTTGAAGAGGAAATTTGAGATGGGGAGTGGCCCGCAGCAGAGGGCGTTGGAGGGTACCGCTTGGAGGGGCGACTCAGGGACAGAGGACAGTGATGCTGGTGGTGCAAGGGGCGGGAGAGGAGGCGGCAGAGCGAGAGGAGGAGGACGTGGCGGTCAAAGGGGTAGAAGAGGAGAGGTGGCGGGTCCTACTGATGATCAAGGAACCCAGTTTGCGAGGCAGAGGAAGGATACCAATAAGGGGAGCAGAGCCAACCACAACCGTCGGGATCAGCGGGCGAGGAAAATGGCAAGGGGTGGGTTTCCAGGATGAAGGCATGGGGACCGCTGAACGGAGGAGTCCAACACACCTATCCCACACTTTTTGCGCGTAAGGCATGCCTTGGAGTATGTCATCGGCTTGTCCTCCGTGATGTGCCATATAGGATGTCATCCTGGTCGTCGCCTCGTAACCTGATATCAACCAATTGGGTGCGACATTGTCCTTTTAAGTATCTCCGTATTAAGTCTCCAAGGTAGCTACTCCTTACGACTGCGACGTTCGTGCCTTGGACTTCAGAGACGCTAGAGCCCTCGTCAATTATGCATGACTCCGATTGGTGACCGTCATTTGTCCTGCTATCTCTCGAAGCAACCGTTCAGTGTAGCTGTATGCCTGAGGCGAAGATGTCGATGGATGGTTTATATCATAAAGCAGAGCGGACCTGAGGTGCATGAAGGATTACATATACCAGTCACAGTCATCGAAAACATCAATTCAATCTGGTCATTTCCATATACAAAACTGGTGCCTCAACACTAACTTCAACCCCATTTTTACATCCCGTCAACCCCCAGACACAACCCCCATCCTACTTGCTCGCCATCGCACACGCACCCATATCGAGCTTCTTCGCCGGCCCCGACATCGGTGAAATGTCAAAGTCAAAAATATCCATCGGCAGGCCCAAAGTCATGCATGCATTCGGGATCTGGATTTGCCGTTAGGAACGACCCTCTGCTTTGCGTCGCAAGACGCAGGCTCGAAGGGATAACTCACGTCGACTAAGCCTCCCACGTGGCCTTGGATAGGTGCGCAGCTGAGCATGAGGTAGACCTGATAATCCGAGTATCCTGCCATTCACTTGTCAGCACTCCATTCCGTGCAGATGCTTACTTGGGCATGAGAGGAAACCTACCGTATCGTTTCAGGTACTCGATGACTCTCAATGTAGCCTGTCTGTAAGCAACTGTGGCGTCCATATAATGCTATTGACGTGCACCACATTAGCATTCCATCCAGACGTCGGAGTTTGAGGCATGTGATATAAGCGATAAGCAAGTCTTCCGAGACGCGTCATGCAACTAGAACGACGATTCCAGATTGGGAGACATGGCTCGGGAAATCACTCACCTGCACGCCCTTCTCATCAACCGAAAACCCCTCAAAGGTCAAGTACCGTCCAGGCCCATAATGCGGCTCAACCGGCCCAGGCAGGAAGAGCGGACTCTTCATGCCCAAATCCTTCATCCCATCCTTCATCACGCTCAACTTGACCGTAATCACCCCCGCCATCTCAATCGCGCCACAGAATGAAATCTCCCCGTCCCCTTGACTGAAGTGCAAATCACCCACGCTGAACTTCGCCCCGGGCACGTGGATCGGCAAGAACGTTTTGGAGCCACGAGATAGATTCTTGATGTCGCAGTTGCCGCCGTGTTCGGGTCTACCGGGTATCGTACGCGCGCCCTCTTTTCCTATCTTCTCTTTCACGGAGCCGTCCGCGGGGCCAGCGTGGACATTCTGCGGTTGAGGGGGCTGGGCGACGATGCGCTCGAGTTTGGTGGTGCTGATGAGTTCGGACTCGCGACGGTTCCATTCGGCTAGGATTTCGGCGCTGGGGGCGCAGCCGAGGATTCCTGGATGGATGAGGCCGGGGAAGCGAACACCGGGTATGTGCCGACTGGAACAGAAGATACCCTCAAAGTCCCAGATAGCTTTGGCGCTGAAAGAGGGAGGGCACCGTCAGTGGGATTCAGCTGGAGTCTAGAAAGGGGGAAGGCGTACGCATGGGGGTAGATTTCGTCGAGGAAGCCTCCGCCATTGTCTTTATCGAAGACACCAGTGAAGCCCCATGGCTGCTCTTGGAATGGCTGCACGTCTTGAATCTCGACCACGAGGACATCGCCAGGCTCGGCGTTCTCCACCTCAAAGGGTCCACTCAAGTAGTGGACCGTGGTCAAGTCGATGTTCTTCACGTCATCTGCGCTGTCGTTGTTGCCGATCTGGCCACCAGTCCAGTCCACGCACTCAATCTTCACAATCTCTCCATCTTTGATCTTCTCCGCGAAGGGCACTGCAGGAGGGGTCAATGCTAGGTTTTAAGCTTGAGAGAAGTCTTATGTACCATCTGGATGCCATCGATTCTACGGTTGTCAGCAGAGCAACCTCGATCTTGGGAAATGCATACATGAAGGTTTGAATGCTGGTTTGCGGGCTTCTTCAAGTCAACCTTGCAAGCAGTTCGGATCTCGTGGAGACCCATTTTAGACAGTAGACAGAGGAATAACTTGAAGGGAAAGAGCCAGACTCCAGGGTCTAGCTGATAAAGAAGAACACGGGTCAAAGGAGATGAGGTGGAGGAATAAATACAGGAGAAGGCAATACATTATATTGACGAGCGACTACATCAGACCTCATAAGCTCCGAAGGCGGGGCAAAGGAAGCCAACCAACCCCGCGAATGCAAAGCGAAACTGGGCCAAGCTTCCAATTGTCGATCTAGGAGACTAAAGTAAAGTATGAAGACATGGCTTTCTTGGACACTGATAAGAGCAAGCTCCCGCCTTATCAGTTGCCTATTCAGGCGCTGGACAAAACAACGGTAAATGGCAGCGTAGCAAGCTCGGAAGTGCCTGGAACAAGCGATAGAAAGAGCGAGGAGAGACCACTGAATGACAGTGAGCTCTCATCTACAGTTAGGATAAAGAATAGCATGTAAGAAGATAAAATTAACTTGTGTATGTGCCGACGATTTATCGCAAGCGTTGACTTCGTATGCAGCATCATACCCAGGACTTCCCCAAATCGCGTTTGAGATTCGCGGTCCATTTTGTCAGGAGAATTTCTTTCCTGGAGAGTCAAATGACTCGATTGGATTTCCCCCTTGACTTACCGTATCAGCATTGTTGGCGTCCAGAGCGTGCAGCGGTAGCTTGAGGAATTCCTGCTTGTTTTTCCATTTAACTTGGCTCTCGGCAAACTTTTCGCTGTACGCTGGCGATGGTGGAGGGTCGGTGATCTTCGTAATCAAATATGCCGTGGATGCCTCTGCGATACCGTAGATCAATACCCCCAGGAGGGGAATCTTCAGAAAGATATAGAAGCCAACACCAAAGCCGAACAGGACACCCTCTCGGTCATGAAACCAATGCTTCTTCTGCTCTTTGGTGAAACGTATTCGGGAGAAGTAAGGTTCGAGCTATACATGGATTAATTTTCAAGTTGAGATGAAGTAGATCGAGAGACACACACCAATTCTCTCATCAAGCTCCTCGATGAAAAGTAGCTCTGCAAAAATACGATGAGGTATCTTCTAGGGAGAAAGATGCCGCTGCCAAATATAACAGCAGCAGGAATGGTTCCTACGGCATTGTTGAAGGTGTAGAAACTCGCAGCAGGCAAGACGAACCTGCCCACGTATGGTAGGTATGACAGGGCGTAGATGGCCAATGAGATCCCAGCTCTTCTACCAAACCGTATCAGAAAGGCCAACGCCGCGTCCATTGGAGCCCTGTGCTTGCTCGTATCCCCTTGTGCTTGATACATCCGTAGCTCTGTGTAATACGTAGCGCGCAATCTCTTTGGATCTTCGGATCTGTGCTTCGCGTAATATGTTTGATCGACCCATTGCAGAGAGTCCATGAACCTAGCATCCTCAGTCTCAGGTTGGGAAATTGTAGCTCTAGCAATTTCTCACATATGGTCCAAGGTCGGCGTAATGTACCGCATCAAGCTCATCAGGAAGAAAGGGACCTGCAGAACGGAGTTCGCAAGGAAGTCCAACCCTCCCACAAGCTTGTCATCCCAGGTCACCGAGTCGAAATTGATGAAGAAGGCCAACGCCCACAGTGTTGCCTTGACCGCGAGTATCTGATATAGGCAAATCAGCAGACGCCCAACAGATTTTCTCCCAGATCATAGGACTTACTGGGACTGCAATCAAGAAACGGATGGCAATGCCAGCAAAGACTGCAATGGCAGCTTGTCTGTAGTGTTCATACTTGAAGAGACCAGGGTTTTGGAGAGCTCGGAGCGCTGCACTGATTCAGCTACACCGGGTATGAGGATTGTTGGGTTGCGAACCCCCAACCACTGTTAGCTGAGCGCCCCGCAGGATTGCATTCTAGATGCTCTCGTAGTCAGTACTATGCTACCAACGCGTCAAAATAGGGTCGGAGACATGCCCGGGCAGGCAAATGCTCCCCACGCGCACCATTAAGGAAGAGTCAAGTCGGAACTATAGCTTACCGGGTCGAAGTTGGACATTGGAATGGCAGAGGTAATTTTGAGAGTCTTATGTAGCACGTGGTACAGAGTGATTTCCGGAGCAAATTGCAGACTTGGCAATGTCCTGTGCCGCTGGGGCGCCAGCGGTGCTTTTTACGAAGACATAGCGATCCTGTCAGTAATGGATGCTGTGAAGACTCTGCAAGCTATAATTGATCTGTCTAAAATTGATCTATCTGACGCCCCACTTCAGTCCTTTCTTAAACATCAACAATTCTAGTACCAGAGTCGTACCTAGCTGCTCCTAAAATGCAGGAAAAGTCAAAGAATTCATCCGCATGCGAAAAAGCATGCTTAAAACCTATATTCCAGATTTTCAGCTTCGTCGCCGTTCCATGGCACCAGATAAGACTCAATCTGGCGTGTCGTTAAGCTACCGTCCCTAGTAGTTGGACTATCTGAGAGGCCATGAAATTATGCATTGGGTAAGTTGGATGAAGACCATTCAGCCAGAAATACTCATTGACGGGGACATAGCATGCCGGGTCCAGATATGTCAAAGTGGGCGTTCCGCTAAAACTTATCAGTCTTGATGGAAGAGAAGACGATCAGCCATATGAACTCACTTCTCGTAAGATTCGCAGCATGCAGTCGTGTTCATGAAACCTGCCGTTTCTGTGAACTGGCTAGGATTGTCCAACACCTCAGCGAACAAAGAGTTGGCGTCGAAAAGGAACGACGTAGAATCTGGATGTCCAGGACCCATGCCGTAGACAAGCGCGCGAAGTTGGACATTGAAGGATTCAATGTAAGCGGCTTCTGCAGCTTGATATGACGAGCCTTCTTGAATCGTGCTGGGCGAGCGATCTACGGGCGGGACATTCACGAAAACAAAGTTGCGTGCCCCAGCAGCGTACAGCTAGCAGAGATGTCAGCCATAGAATCCGCGAAAATAAAGGGGCACCAACCTGGTCGACAATAGTCTGGTATGACTGGATGAGTTCATTGATCACGGTCCCATTGCCGGCTAAGTAGGATATTCCACAATCATTGATCCCGAAGAAGATTGTAAATAAGCTGTTTGATGAACGCCACAACACATTGGTATTATTAGTGTATGTTGGTAAGAATTCCTTCTGGACTTGATCCGCAAAGCTCTGCACAATGGTACCAAAAGAGTCCGGGACTATCGAGTAGTTGATGGTAGCTCCACCGAATCCGAAATTGTAGGCTTCGACATAGCTATGGTTGTATGTAGTTGTCAGAAAGTCGATGTAATTTGGACCGTCCGACGAGGTAGCGCCTGGGTATACTGGATTGCCGAGTGGATTACTCCGGCTAGGCTGTTCTCCGGCAGGGTTGAAACTTGTGCTCGTGTATGAATCGCCGCTATCTCAAAGGTTAACTTGGACTGCCAATTTTCAAAGTGCTGGAAAGCATACAAGGAGAAGAGATAATGGATGTCTTCCCAGCCTCTCCAGAAGTGGGTAACATTCTTGGAACGATGGTTGGCGTCGCGTCGACGAAAAGATGGAAAGTTCAATGGAATGATGGTGTTGACGGTGTCTAGCAGCGGTGTTGTATGCACCCAATGCTCTGGTAACTTGCTAAAGTTGCTTGGCAGACTCGGGATAGGAACGATGCCAGGTTGCAAGAAGCTGGTACTCTGTCCTACCAGAGCAACTATAGCTAGGACAATGGATAAACAAGACTTCATGATGTCTATGACCTATCACGGAAGGAGGTATTCCTTACTGAATCTTGAGTAGGAAAAAACAGCAGAGTCGTAAAGGGAACCAATGTATTAAGCTCTTAGAGGAGAAGCTCTCTTAACATGGGGGATGCAGGGCTTGACACAGTGACACCGACAATGCGTTGCACCAAACAGTGGAGAAAGCACTTCCACCTTCTATATTCACATGGTTACTCGGCCGAGAAGAGTGCAACCATTAATTCTCCATCGTTCAATTGAGGAAAGAACAAGGCGGGTACTGCTGACAGATCCGAGAGTGAACACCGCCTTCCCATCGATTTCCACAAAGATACGCAGAATGAGTGAATTAGGAAAGTATAGGAAGCAAGCCATATCGCAATTGAGCTGGTTGGATCAAATATGTAGACTCAAGTCTTCACTTCAACCGGATCCCTTCGGACTCGCTCCGGCGGAACTCGAATTCACTCATCTTTCCACGCAGGAGGAACGAATGTTCGGTCCACGGGAGCAGCTGTGCACTTCATCCACTTCTCTGAGGCCGTATGACGAGATTCTCCGCCTGCTCAACTTGAGTTCAGGGTACTATGTTGTAGAAGGCGAGCCTCTCATGGAATCTTATGGCAGGCGTGCACGTGCCTATATCGTGCCTTCTGAGCATGATATTCGCACGCAAGGCGGCAAGGCGGAGGGATGCAGCCGAAGCTGATGTTCTTGAAGAAATAGTACGAAGAAAAGCAAGGAAGCTTGGGTGATCAATACGATACCGCTAGTAAGTAATTCTGATTCGATACAGCGCAGATGTTCCCGACAAAGTACACCAAGACCGAGGAATTACGCTATTGAATCTGCTCCAATAATGGCTTCCGGACACCTTAGCACCGATGAGGTATTGATTTCCCTACCGGCTTCCAGCATTGATATTGATTGTCCAGTTCCTAAAACGTCTATCAACCCTGTTCGAATCTCGCCGTCTCAAAGCGCACGGCTCCATCTACCTCACCCAGAAACGACGTCCACATTCCCCCGCCCCCTGTCTACGAATCGTCTAACGTTCTAATATAGTATCGCCTAGCGATCTTCCCCCATCTGCAACAGCCACTCCGCTCCCACCCTCGTCGCCTTTCCCCGATTTACATCCCCCACACCCTCTCCCAATCTTAATACGAGCCACAGACGGCAAATCGCAGGAGAAACGAAAAGATAGGGTGAAGCTATCGACTGAGGTGCAGGCTGATCAGCTGGAGGGTTTCTTTACGCGGTATGCTGAGGTGTGGAAGGCGGGGATGGGAGGATTGAAGAAGAGAGATCGGAAGAAGGCCAAGGCGAAGAAGACGAAGAAAAAGAAGGGAAAGGGCGAGGGAGAGGTGGTGAAGGTCGAACAAAAGGATTGATAGATTCGATGAGGGGAGATCCCGAACAGATCATAGAAAGATTATGACGAGCTATGAAGCCATGAATACGACTTACCTGTCGTTAGTCTGCCATGATTGGCGAAGGCGCACCGTACAAACGAATTGCTCTCTTGATGATCGAGACGAGTGCAATCTTCGAGGGGTGCTGGCCAAGTGGCTGTAATGTGGTCATTTCATTGACCTATTCGTGCTATATCGAGTACGAGTACACAGAATTGGATGCCGAACAACATGAATTTAGGAACGGCGAATATGTACAGCGCAGAGATAGCCAAACCTCAAAGCCGGAGCGACAATATTCCGACCCCCTTTCCCAGGTTCTGGGCATATGCCACCGTCCCCAACGGGGAACGTCATGCATGCTGGTCAATCCCTTACTAGGCACGGCTGGTAATGTAATCTCTGTTCTCCACCGTCACACTCTTGGTCTATCGATAATTAGCGACTAGCCACATACTGCAGCAGATTATGGACCCACCATATGATTGACTTTGTACACACCCACCAGCCGAGATGCCAGCTCGAACATGTTGTTTCTGAGTGAAATGACTATGAACTGAGCGTTCTTCGTCCTTTCCTTGATATAGCTTGCAACAATTGAAACCTTCAACTCTGTCAGTCATGCGCGTCTCTGCAACGTTCAAGCTCCGAATGTAGGGACTCACATTTCGGAAGTCCAGGGCGGCATCAATCTCGTCCATCACGTACAGTGGCGTCGGCTTATAGTGATGCAGAGCAAACACCAAGGCCAAACTGCTCAATGTCTTTTCGCCTCCCGATAGATTCGAAATATTTTTCCACGACTTCTTCGGGGGCATCACACTGAACAGGATCCCTTCGGAGAACGGATCCAGCGAGTCTACAAGCTCTAGCTCCGCATTCCCACCCATAGTGATCATCTGATACATCTCTTTCAGGCGTAAGGATATTAGACTGAATCCAGTCATGAAGCCCTCGAGACGAAGCTTTCGAAGGTCATCGCAGCGTTTCTTAGCCGTATCTCTTTGAGTGACCGCCGACTGAAGATCACTGCTGCGTGCGGTGTGTTCTTCGACTCGGCGGCGGTACTCCGCAAGTACGCCTAGCTCTACGTTCACGTTCTGGGTCTTCTCCTCAAGAATTGCTATTTCGCCTTTGAGAGAATCCTTGTCCATGTCTTCCAGCTCGTCCTTGGTGTACTGTGGAAACTCATCGGCGGTTTGCTCTTCTCCGGCATCACTAACGCTTTGAAGGTTCAGCTTCCCAAGCTTCTCGTTCCAGTACTTCCACCGCTTCTGGTTCTCTAATTGGACCTTTTGATTCTCTTCTAGCTTGTTGCGCATCTCGATTTCGATAGCGCGGGTCTCGTTCAGCTCCGCAGTCTTCTCGTCCAGCTCTCGCTTCAGGCCAGCCAATTCGTCTTGTTTGCTGTTAAGGGTCTCCTGCGCTTCCTCCGCCCTCTGTTTTGATCCAGATGCATCTCTGGTCTGAGTTTTGACTTCGTTCATTAGATCTTCAAGCTCCTCCGCTGCAGCGGCAAGCTCTTTCTTAGCATCTTCGTCATATTTCTGGTGCTTGATCTTCTGCTTCTCAGCCTTCGACTTGGCGACTTCGGCATTTGACATTTCTTCGGTCAGGGTATCGATCTGTTCCTTCAAGCCATCGACCTTCGCTTTTTGAGCTCGGAGTCTGACTCCTCCGACTTCCATGATTTTGTCCTGCAGGTCTTGAATCTCCTGTTCAAGCCCCACAGTCTCCGTCCGAAGCTTGTCAACATCTTTCTCAAGCTTCGATATCTGCTTTTCCAGGGTACCTATCCGAGCATCATCTGAATTGGAGGCGGGCTGCATGTCTGTGAGCTCGCTAACCCGTCGCCGGGCATCAGCAACGTTACGTTTCAAACTCTCCGCTTCCAAGCCAGTCTTTTGAATGGCAATCTCCAACTGAGGTATCAGATCGTTGAGCTCTTTCAAAGACGCTTCGAAGCCCCCTTGCTTCTCCTGGTGTTTCTGTAATTCCTGCTCTATCTTATCGCGGTCAACCTCTAGCTTATTCACCTGCTCCTTCGAAGTCTCGGCGACGAGCTTGGACGACATGCCACCTCTTGCAACACGCGTTCCACCACCGCTCATGGTGCCGGAAACATCGATCAGTTGTCCATCGAGCGTAACCACCCTCCATCTTCTAGTGCCATAAGCAATGCGGTTCGCTTGCTCGAGATCCTTGACAACAAGAGTGTTCTGTAAGACACTGAAGAATGCAGGGCGAAAGATATCATTCTTGGTCTTGACAAGATCGAAGAGTCTAGGCACGCCTTCAGGTGTGTCTATTGCGGATAGATCCCTGCGTGCCAGACGATCCAGCAAGATGATGTTCGCCCTTCCAAGATTATTCTTGCGCAAGTAGTCGATGCACTGTTGGCCAACCTCGACTGAGTCAACGACAAGGTTCTCCAATGACGGGCATGCTGTCGATATTGCAACATCGTACTTTTGGTCAATGGTCCCGAGGTTGCCTAGCCTTCCATGAAATCCCTCGATGCGCCCCGAGTCTTTCAGTCGCATCAAACCGCTCAACACATTGCCCTGGCTTTGAGAACTTGACAAGCTGGCTCTGGCTTCGTCAGCTTTTTGTCGGGCCCCAGAGACGTGAGATCTCAAATCGGGCTCTTTTTGGGCCATCTTCGTAAGCTCCTCCTGGACTCGGGCAGCGTCTTTTTCAATGTGGGACTTCCGCGCCTTGAGCTCCTTGGTCTCGGTTTCTTTGATCTTACGGCTGTCTTCTAATGATTTGATTCTTTCTTGAACCTCTTCGAGCGCGACTGTCCCCGCCGACGCACGCTCGCGCAAAATATCCAGCTCACTCTTCGCAACAGCAATTGCTGACTGCTTTTCATTAATCTTCTCGTTCCAAGGCTCCAACAATCTCTGCTTAGTGGCTATTTGGTCAGAAAAAGCCTGGGTCTTTCCCTTCAGGCTGTCTCGAACGGATGCCAATTCTTTTTCCTCGCCGCGCATCTCCTTTTCCAAAGTGGCAATCTCCCTGGTGTTGCGCTCGATGTCATCAGAGTGTTTCTGGACAAGACTGTTGGCTTCAGAGCCAGAAAGTCGGCTTGCCTGCAGCGCTTTCTCCAGCTTGTTTTGTTTGTTGACTAGGAACTTTTTTTTTTCATCATACTTGACATGCTCCTTGTCGAATTTGGCCATCTCTTTGATGACGGCTTGAGTCGCCTTTTGCAGCGCTTCATACTCTTTGGCACCTTGCTTATACGACTTCTCTAACGATTTGATGCCGCTTTCATTGCCTTGGTGCTTTTCCAGCTCGGTATCAAGCTGGCCTTGCATCTGCACGATAGCCTCCTCCGTCACCTTCAGATTGTCTCCACATTCGTCGAGGTAAATCTGGTACAGCGCCGACTGTTTCAAAGCAAGTTCGTTCTCCTCGCTGATGTACGTCAAGGCCTTGTTCTTCTTGTCTTCGAGGCTGTTCTTTTCCTTCTCTACATGTTGAACACGAGTGTTTTTTTCGGTGCAAGCCTCATTCAAAGTTTCCACCTCAGTCGCCGATTCCTCAATCGGAGATTTGTATTTGGAGGTGCCAATAATATCTTCAAGATACTCGAGCAAGCCATCGTCGTGCTCGCTTGCAGCCTTCGGCTTCATCTGAGCAATGGACTCGACTTCTCCCTGCAAGATGAGGAAACGTTTGTGATCGAGATCGACGCCTCGATTCTTGAGAAGGTCAGTTACCGCTGTGAAGTTGGATTCCCGAGTATTGATATAGTATTTGCTGGCGTTATTCTTGAATGCTCTTCGTGATATTATCAGCGTCGAGTCTGGCACTACTTCATGCTTTCCGCCGGGTAGATCTATCACCTCTTGAAAATGTACCTCCACTTCGCAGTGATCAAGGTTTGGGAAGGCTGCCGAGTTGTGAATTAGAGCGGATATTTTGCCTTGCCTCATCTTACTTGCGCGGAAACCGAAAACAAAGAGTAGGGAGTCAATAACGTTAGATTTCCCCGATCCGTTCGGTCCGACGACAGAAGAGAATGACGCATGGAATGGGCCAACTTCTTGTCTCCCCGCGTAGCTTTTGAAATTTGTAAGAACCAGGTACCTGATGACTGTCCGAGATCTAGGCCCTGTGTTCTCCAAAGGCTGGGGAATCGCTAGCGCTCTCGATCTCACAACGATATCCATGGGCTTTTCTAGCACGGTATCTAATGCTTTGACTGCCACAACCCCTTTTTGACTGTTCGCCGCTGGGGCTTGCTCGTTGACGGTCGCATTTGTTATGTCGGCTAACGGAGTACTATGCATGTGGGAGGGCTCTGGGGTCGCTGAGGGTTTCGGCGTTGGTAACTGAGGGGGGTCTTCGACAATAATGGGGACGCGCCCTTTCCTTGGTGGCGCTGCGCTCTTCCGCTTCTTGGGCGATGCGTTCTTTGTGGGCGACACAGGCTCTGGGAGCATAGTAAATTGTTCAGGCTCGAAGATCTGTGACGGCTCCACATGTTCCCCTGTCCGTGTCCTTCGCGACTGGGCCGCAGTACGTGGTGTAGATGGTATGTCCGTGGTCTTCCTTCGAGTCTGGCGTCTAGGACTACGCTGAGGGGCTGGTGTGAAGTCCCCCCCATCGTCGCCTTCCCCTTTGCTCACCTCTGTATTGTCGTCATCGGAATCGTCAACAACAATTTTTCTGCGAGTTGCTGCACGCCTGGATGGTCTCGTTGGCGATATTGTAGCCATGACTGCTACCGAATTTGTTAAGGTCTTGTAAGATCGCTGTCGTGTTTGTTTACAATTTCGGCCCTACCCGCCCCTCCGGAGATACTTGAGCGGAGATAATTAGGTTACTGTTATTTTCGGCTTCCCAATTCATGGTCTATAACTACCTTGAACATGGATGAATTCAATGATTTTGAAAATGTGTTTGGCTCAAATCCGAATGTAGCATATGACGAAGAGACGCGTCGGAAGGTCCTTCAACACCGTCGATCTCTAGATAATAAGTTATTCATCGACCGGCTATTGAAAGCTTTGGGTATCAGCAAAGGTAGGGCTCCCAATCGGATATTCTCCTGTGTACGGTATGGCTAAACATGCTTCGATAATCAGTCTCCAAGTCATATCCTCCAGAGTCTAACCACGATCTTAAAAGTCTCCATTCCAGAATCACATCCAGCTCCTCACCCGACCATCACAAGCACTCTGTGTTATATTACCTTCTCCGAGATACTTCTCAGTCCAGCCATCGATCACCTGAAGACTTTGCCAAAGCCTCCTACCTACCGGTCAAATACAAGATGTTCATCGATGGCATATGGTACCTAGACCGGATGAGATTCGAGGTAAGTGTTTCCGCCCACTTCTCACTTCTACTGACATTCAATTGTAACAGAGAGCATTAGATTACTTGACTGAGCCTAGTAAGGCGTATTTCTGACCTGTCTCCTTTTGCGTCATGGAAAAGGTTTCAAGATTGCGCCCTATCTGGGTTCGTTTTGATATGCCGCCCACTACATGTGGTGACCATACCCGTCTGTCAACCCTTCGGTTGCACACTACTAATATCAGGAAGTCCGTATATCGAGGAAAGATCCTCGGGTTCACGACTGTTCAGCTTTGCATATATGTTCTTTGCCTCCGCTCAGCAACATGAAAACTATGTGCTGACTCAGATTTGTGCGCAGGCTTGATCCCCACTTTTCCCGAGGAGGTTTTGTACACCCTTTGTCGCCATTCGCCAAGTAACGATGTCACACTTCCAGTGGCGTATTACCAAACAATCCAGCCTTGCATACATTCAAGCAAAGTCATGGAGGCCTACTTTCTGGTCCTCTGTCGTGCAAGTATTACTGAAGCATTCTGCTTCTCACGCACGCAGGGCGACCTGAATCATCGCTTTCTCTTTGAGAAGCTTATCACATTTGTCCACTCAAAATCTGTAGGGAAGATCAAGGCGACAAGAGCAGTGGAACTGATTGGTCTCCCCTTGAATCAAGAGGAAGAGACTTGGTTCACGGAGTTTCTGACCCAGGGCAAAGGACACATGCTCTCAGGGGCTGCTGACACCCTGATGATGCGTGGGATTGCACTTGAACGCTCGGTTTCCGATGCACAATATCGACGGATGAGAAGCGGTGAAATGATTGATGGACTCAGTTGGGAGACCTTGAGGAGCAACGCTTAGTGAAGGCTGGAACAGGGTTCGGGAATTGTCAATCTTGCGAGTAGCGACCTGTATTCGCATATGATACCCCTGCTTGTGATATCTCGTACATATCCTGCGTGACGCAGAGCACCAAATAGCACTCAATAAGTTCAGATTGATTTGGAAATGGTTGGAGAGGTTTATGGTTCCTGTCACTTCATCCGGTCATCAAGGATGTTGTCCTAGACAGCCTTCCACCAATCCGGAACCGTAATCATTCACATTCCAACCACGTCAATACTTAACGCCTGATGCACAAGGGTAACTTGGCACCGTTCTCTGATCATCTCGTAGTGCTTCGATATGCCCATTTGCAGATTTTTCCTAGCAGGCAACTGCAAGTTTGGCGGCGAGTATTCAGCACCTTTGCTGTCTTTGAAGTTTGCTGATATCGCTTCAAGATCGCTGCAGAAATGATCATCCAAGTAACAACGCCCCCACAGCTAACAATCGCAATCCATTTGCGCCTCTCCAAAGCAATCAGCGAGGCAGTGCTGCTAGCGGCTCAAACCGAGGTATGGAGATATGAGACCCGTTAGACCCCACGCAAGTCCAGCAAGCTCATCAACTTTTCCCTTCCATCTTTTTTCACTCATGGACGAAGGACTGTTCGCCTGAAATCAGACGCCGAAGCCATCCGTTGTCCGAGATTTTACGTGCCAACTTAGATTTCCAAGATGTAGGCCTCCGCCTCTAACTTTCTCACAGTCCCGGTAGCCGGTCGAGACAGTCGAGACAATCGAGGAAACTCGTAAGATGACGACTCTTTTGCGATGCATTAAAGGCTAAAAGTTTTTGCCAGCTACAAGCTTGATAAGGCAGTCATCACCAGCGATCTGAGCCCACAGGAACGACCTCAATGGATACTATCAGCTTATGGTCCGAGCACAGGAGCACCCGTACAGTTATTTGGTGGTTATCCTCGGGAACAGAGTTTTGAGGAACTCCGAACTCGTCACTATGAATTGGCTGCTCAAGGAAATCACCAGCAAGCTATTCAAGAAGCCCAAACCCTAGTCAACAATGCCGAGCAGCAGATGCAGAATGTGCTTAACGATGTTGACGGAGCTATCAAGTATGTCATTGATGGCGAGAATGAGCACCCCAATCGAATAGACATCATGAACGCAAAATCAAATTTGCCTGCTTCTGGGCAGCCCTCTGCGCCATCCACATTCGCTAGACCATCAGCTCCCGCATTTGCTCAGTCGTCTGCCCCTATTTCCAGCTTTGGACAGCCTTCATCATTTGGGCAGCCAGCAACGCTTGGTCGCCCTACAACGAGTTTTGGCCAGCCCTCCTTGACTTCCGGGCACTCGTCCATCGCAGCTCCAGCATTCGGTCAGCCGGCTGCTGCTCCGCCTCTGAATCCCTTCGGTCAGATTTCAGTTTCTGCACAGCCTAGCCAATTCAGTCAACCTTCGGCCCCTACACAGCCATATTCATCCGGACATGCATCTGCTCCTCCGATATTCGGTAGACCTACGGCGCCGAATCTCTTCGGCCAATCCACAACAGCCGCAGGAGCCGGCCAGACACCAGCTGCGCCTTCGAACCCATATGGCCAATCTGCCACAACATCAGCCACAGGAGCCTTCGGACAGCCGTCGATAGGCCCGTCAAGGCCATTTGGTCAAAACAGTAAGGCCCGAATTTTATATGCAAATCGGCCACTCCCATGGGAGAGTCTGACTTCAAGGCTCCAAGAGCTTCGGTAGGACATATATCAAATGCTGACTTTAACCAGCCAACGCTCCCGCCTCGAACGGGATAGCTGCAGGTGCAAAAGCAGCGAGCGGCATCCCCTGGGATTCTAAGGAGACAATTACCTTTTGGAAAGGTAAGCCAGTGTCATATCAAGATGGTGAGCCGTGCTATAGGGGAAATGATGGCAATTGGGTCAGGATATGGTTCCCACACGGGGCCCCGGTCTTCACCAAGACCCCAGAATTGCCTGAAAACGCATACAATGCAGCAATGAAAGACGAATATGCATTTGCGAAACAACATGGATCCTTTCAGGGTGGTATTATGCCGGAAATGCCACCAAGAAGAGAATGGTGTAGTTGGGACTTCTGAGGGTGGGAGCGTTTGTATCGCCTGGACACCATTAACCATGGGATCAAAGTATGAATCGTAAAGTACTTCAGGCGTAAAGTAGACGTCAATCACTTTGTGTGCGTGCGTTCTGTCCGCGAATTGGGAGGGAAGATTTTTGGGACAATCAGCAACAGCTTAAGATAGCTCAGCTGTTCGATACGCATATCTTATCCTTCCGCCCTTTCATAACAAATTGCTGGGTATCAGCGAGTCCCCACGTATTCCACCGCTCATGCCGCAATAGTAACCTCCACCTCTACTCCGGCCTCTATATTGACGATGATTTGCTTGACGACCTCGGTGGGCGCGTTCAGACTGGGGGTAGCCTTAGCGAAGCTCTAGTGCAAATCCCTACAGGTCTGCGTGATCATGGGGACTCACTCGATCAATCGCTTGTGAATCCTCATCTCGTATGTGTCCCAAGTCTTGCTTCCCTCACCACATGGTGTCTTGCGCGTCGTGACCTTGAGCGACTTGGTCGGAAGTCGGACGGGGCCCTTGACGCGCAGATCCTTGGACTTGGCTCTCTCAATGAGCTCCTGGCAGACCTTCTCCAAGCTCTGCACTTTGCGGCTAGTCAGGGTGATCTGAATGACCTTAGATGAGATCTCTTATAGAACAGAGGCTCAACATTACTAACTCGGATCTTGTGGATTTTCTGTAATTGAGTCCATTAGCGAGCAATTTCAGAAGCACACTTCATCAAGCCCTGGAGACGCACCGGTCCATCACCGTAGTCACCTTTCTCTGGCTTCTGGTAAGACATATGGGGCTTTGAGAGTGGTAAGTAAAGACTTGTCGGTTCGTAATGTATTTAAATGCCAATCACGACCTGAACTCTTGAGTTCGGTAAGGTGATGAAAGGCTGATGTTGTTGACCACAATTGTTCTCGTGGAGAAGTGGGGATTCATAAATCTCGACGTTCGCTTATCTAAATTAGCGCGCCAAGAGCCTCTCTAAATCCGGCATACGTCCGCCCGCAGATATACACGGACTTCTACACACTCAGGTAAGGTTTTGGAACAATTGCAATGCGAGGACCAAAGCACAACACGGCAGAGCTCCCTCGGCAGCTACTAGAGGAACTTGGAGTCTCTGGAGATGTCTATAATAGCTCTCAAAAGAATCGTGGTGTGCTGACAAGGCGCAAAGAGCTGAGGAAAGCTGCAAGGGTCCAGACAAAATCAAGCAATGACCCGAGGAGCAAGGCACCGTCCGTGAGGCAAAGGTCAAGTGACAGCTACGAAGTGGATCGGAGAAATTCAACCAGTGTCCTACAGCAGAAGATCCAGGCATCCTCAGTCCAGCCCAATCCTCCCAAGTCCATCTTGAAAGTCGCCAAAACCCATCCTACAAAGTCTAAGGAAAGTGTTCGAGGCCACAAACCAACGCCATCGCCGTCGCCCTCGCCGCCGCCCAAGGTATCCAGGGGTACAAGAGACAAGCTCGCAGAGGACGATGCAGAAATAGCAGCTTTGGAGAGAGCACTGGGCGTGAAAGGGACGGACAAGCTGCCGAAATCTTTCGAAGAAGACGGTCTTGACTCGCTGTTGGACGGTATAGATGTTGCGGTGGACCTGAACAACGGGCGATCAGGCAAGAGAAAGAGAAGTGAAGGAGAGGAATGGCTGGAGATAAAGCGGCAGAAAGCACAGGCAGCTATTGAGGCTGCCGAAGGTTCTGGTAGCAGCGAGGCATCAGAAGGCAAAGACGACTCCACGAATGGCGAGCTCGAAGCGTTCTCCGAGGGTGGAGAGGAGGACGGCTTCCATGGATTTGATACATCCAATAAAGAGAGTGGCCAATTCTTACCGAAAGTTGCTACGAAGAGGACGCGTGAGAATCCGTATGTGGCTCCTGTAGCTCGTTCCGGCGCAATTGAGCCTAGGAAATATGTACCGCCTTCACTCCGCGAAAAAGACTCGACAGGGTCGGAAGATCTCTCTAAGCTGCGACGGCAGATCCAAGGTCTCCTCAACCGACTCTCCGAGGCCAACATCATTTCGATTCTCGGCGATGTGGAGGACCTGTATCAGAAAAACGCTCGCCAGCATGTAACCACTACGCTTCTCGATCTGCTCATGGGATTACTCTCCGATCCTACTCATCTACAAGATACATTCATCATCCTTCACGCAGGCTTTATCACCGCGTTGTACAAAGTCATAGGGACCAACTTCGGTGCCCAAGCAATCCAGAGAATTGACGAAGATTTCAATCAGAATTATCAATCAGATACGAGTGAAGAAGGCACGGGAAAAAAGTTGGCCAACTTGATAAGTTTGCTTTCGGAACTATATAATTTTCAGGTCGTCGGAAGCAGTTTAATCTACGACTACATTCGCCTTTGCCTCGATGACCTGTCCGAGACCAACATCGAGCTCCTGCTGAAGATTATTCGTAATGCTGGGCAGCGATTACGTCAGGATGATCCATCTTCATTGAAGGATATAATCATCCTAATTCAGAATGCCATCATTAAGACTGGAGAGGAGAAACTCTCTGTAAGGGCGAAGTTTATGATCGAAACTATCAATGACCTAAAAAATAACCGGATGAAGACTGGAGTAGCTGCATCTACGATTACTTCGGAACATACGATACGAATGAAGAAGACTCTCGGATCTCTAAATATGCGTGGTCTCAAAGCCACCGAGCCACTGCGGATAGGAATGAAAGATCTCCGGGACAAAGACAAAGTAGGGAAGTGGTGGCTAGTTGGAGCGAGTTACAAGGATGAACGCCCTGCTAACGATGAGATCACCCGACCGTTGCAGGCCAACGGACATACATCCAGAGGAGAGGGACATACGGACAGTAATGCTGCTGATTTAGTACAGCTTGCGAAAGAGCAGCGCATGAACACCGATGTTCGACGTTCGATCTTCGTATCAATCATGTCATCAACAGATTACAATGACGCATATGTCCGGCTGATGAAGCTTCGCCTTAAAAGAGCCCAAGAATTAGAGATACCAAAAGTTCTCGTACACTGCGCTGGAGCTGAAAAGGTTTATAATCCGTTCTACACGTTTCTGTCGAGGCGGGTGTGTTCCGATAAGAAGCTCAAAATGTCCTTCCAATTTTCCTTGTGGGACCTATTCAAGCAAATGGGCGAAGGAGATGATGAGCGCGACGAAGAGGACGCAGATGAAGGAGAGAAGACATTGGGGCTGAGAAGCTTGGTCAACTTGGCCAAGATGTATGGAACGTTGATTGCGGAGCATGGACTGAGTCTTGATATCTTGAAACGCCTCGACTTCGGCCTTCTCCAACCTAAAACCCAAATATTTGTTGAAGTTCTATTCATCACGGTGATTCTCCATTCTCAGCACGGCTCCGAAGATCGTAGGAATGAAAAGGCACTATTGGACATTTTCTTGAAGCCAAAGCAAATATCCGAGATGGCCATTGGGATACGGTACTTTTTAAAGAAGGTTGTAAGGAAAAGTGATATTGCTGGTAGTAAGTTGGAGAAGGAGATGATCAAATGGGCATGCACGGTTGTAGGCGATGCTTTGAGTGTCATTGCTACGCACACCATGACCGAAGAATAAGAAATTCATAAAACTCGAATTGTATCCTGGCACGTGGGTTTCAAATTCGGACACTACACATCCAGGGCAGATCATCCACGAGTATCTTCGTCGATATGCAGAAAAGTTTGGTCTGGGCGCGCGAACCAGATCAGGGACAAAGGTCACAATTGCAGAAAAGGTAGACCAACGGTGGAAGCTAAGGCTCGAGACTGGCTTGATCGAGCCAGAACACAAATTGAAGGGTGGATATGATATCTCTAGACTACCAGCGCAGCGGACCATCACCTGCTCTAAGCTCGCTATTGCTACCGGTTTGACGTCTTCTCCTCAGCCCACAAACATCAAAGGTAGCGAGACATTCGGAGCTCCGATCGTCAATTTTGGGGACTACGCCTGCCAGGCACAAATGATATATGGTGATAGATCAATCGAAGATTTGACTGTGTATGGAGGCGGGAAAGCATCCTACGACATTGTGTATCTAATGATAACTCATGGAAAGCGCGTCAATCGATGTATTCGGGCCTCCGGACACAGCCCTACGTACATGGCTCCGGCGCACATCTACCTTGGACCGTTTAGGTGCTGGAAAACTTACTACAACGCGCCCTTTAACGTGGTTTTCGCCATGTGTGTGGGTGATGCAGACGGCTTTGGATACTTAAGAAAGTTGCTGGATGAGACCAATCTTGGACGGTGGCTCGTCGATACGTTTTGGACCAAACTAGGATCAGATTTGATAGCGCAGACTCATATTGCAGAACATGAAGAAACGAGGAAGCTGATCCCTGACCAGCCACCCTTTTGGTACGGAGTGCACCTCTCAATATTGTATTATCCACCCGCCTTCGTTAAGAAAGGGCAGGTAAAAGTTATCAGGAAGGACGTGAGATGCCTTGATGGCCAGAATTTCATACTCTTTGAGATGGAAGTTCAGTACGTACAGATGCACTAATTTGCAGTATGGGCTGGAAATTTACGCCAACGATCTACTTTCGGCCCAAAGAGATACATGCAGACTTAGGCATTCCAAGCGCAGACTTTTCAAAAACTCAAAAAAATAATCCGGGACCGCCTGAACGCTCGCGCTGACATGGAGATTCTCGAGAGATTTCCCACGTTACAGGTTGGTGCCAAGGTAGCTCAAGACTCGCTTGTAGTCGAATAAGAAGACTTACCGTCTATGCTATTGACGAGATCGGAAAAGCCACGAAAAGAAGTCTCACCCTGACGGTTGTGGAGAGGCACTGCACCACCGTTGTTACATACGAGGGATTTGGTTTCTCTTGGCAACGTCCTCCAGCTTCAAGGTGCCGTCAGGTTGGAAGTGAGCAGTATCGGGGACTACGCCTACATGTACAACAAGCTCACACCACCGCTTATTTCACTCGCCAGGCCCTCTGTGCCACTCCATCTCAATGCAGGAAATGCAGAGTGGGATAAGATATTGTATGACGCAGCGCTGTTCAACAGGTTTGGAAAATGGCGGACTCCTTACGGATTCGGTGCGAGGCATCCTGATGACGTATTCGATGGAATTCCGTACTTTGATCTCTTACTGCAGGACCTGAGGTTGAACAGCTGGCGGAAAGGTTGGGGCTTGGTGGGAGAGCTATTCGGAGGGAGCTATGATCAGGCTGATTATAGAGGATTGGTTGACGAATGGAAAGAGAGTCAAGGAAGAAAGGAGGCCTGAAAGAGTTGACGAAGATGCACGGTCAAACAAGCCTAAACACCTTTGATCGAGACCTTTGATAGAACCATAGTTCTTAACCACTTTGATCAAATCATGAATGAACTGCCGAAATTCGATAAATAAAGAGGAGCATGTCTGAGCTTGAGGTAGTCTGATAGGGCTGGTGCCAAGGCCGCCACTGGCCGGTGTGTTTCTCATGGATTGCGGTCTCTAGATCTGCAATCGCTCTGTACTGCCTAGATCACTCTCATCTTCACCCTCTTTGCAGTCTTTCCTGTCTGTTAATACCGGCGTCTGCCATGTTGCGCACACTCATACCGAAAGCGGCCCCAAGGTCAACTACAAGACCCTCATTAAAGTGCTCAGCTATATCCCAACAGCCAGTATTTTGTCTTTTCACCAGCAGAAGTCGCAGGGGCTATGCGACAGAAGCTCGTCTGTCCTTCTCTGCGCGGTCAGCGTATCCGAAGCTTGCTAACAGCTGCCAGAGGAGCATGATCTTGTCATTATCGGCGGGGGCGTCGGAGGCTATGTCGCCGCCATAAAAGCAGGACAAGAGGGTCTGAAGGTAGACCAACCATGGTCGTCAGACACTGCTTTTGCAGGAGATGGCTTATGCGGACATAGGTGGCATGTATAGAAAAACGCGGAGCTCTAGGCGGAACATGTCTGAATGTCGGATGCATACCCTCGAAGTCATTACTCAATAACTCACACATGTATCATCAAATTCTACACGACACGAAAAAGCGTGGCATAGAAGTTGGCGACGTCACGCTCAACCTTAAGCAGATGATGGCTGCGAAGAGCACTTCAGTGGATGGTCTGACGAAGGGTGTGGAGTTTTTGTTCAAGAAGAACAAGGTCGAATACATTCCTGGTACAGCCGCCTTCTCGGGGGAGAACGAGGTCAAAGTCAATAGGATAGATGGAGACCAGCAAACGCTGAGGGCGAAGAATATTATTATTGCTACGGGCAGCGAGGCGACACCGTTCCCAGGACTTACGATCGACGAGAAGAAGGTGGTCACTAGTACGGGAGCAATTGCGTTGGACAAGGTACCGAAGAGGATGGTAGTAATCGGAGGTGGTATCATTGGTCTGGAGATGGTACGTTTCGCCGAGAAAGACAAGTACAGAGGCTCTGCTGACCGGGATTCCAGGGATCTGTTTGGTCACGTTTAGGGTCAGAAGTCACCGTTGTCGAATTTTTAGGGCAAATAGGAGGGCCAGGAATGGACGCCGAAATCTCAAAGATGACAAAGAAGATCTTAGAAAAGCAAGGCATGAAATTCAAGCTCAATACGAAGGTGCTTTCCGGCGACGACAGCGGCGATGTCGTCAAAATCAAGGTCGAAGCTGCCAAAGGCGGAAAAGAAGAGACTGTAAGGGAGTTCTTTACCATATGATGTTCCTTCTAGAAGCTAACCGACCTCCAGCTTGATGCCGAAGTTGTTCTTGTAGCCATCGGCCGCCGCCCTTATACTGCCGGCCTGGGCCTGGAGAACATTGGCCTCGAAGTCGACAACAAAGGTCGTTTAATCATTGACGAACAATATCGCACCAAACTACCCCACATCCGCGTCATCGGCGACTGCACATTTGGCCCCATGCTCGCACACAAAGCGGAAGAAGAAGCCGTCGCAGCTATCGAATACATTACCAAGGGCTACGGTCACGTCAACTACAACGCCATCCCATCAGTTATGTACACACACCCCGAAGTCGCATGGGTGGGACAGAATGAAGCAGAGCTCAAAGAGCAAGGGGTGAAGTACAAAGTTGGGTCTTTTCCCTTCTCAGCAAATTCGAGGGCGAAGACGAATCTCGAGACGGATGGTATGGTGAAGTTTGTGGCTGACGCGGAGACCGATCGGATATTGGGGATTCATATCGTGGGGCCGAATGCGGGTGAGATGATTGCGGAGGGAGTCCTAGCTCTCGAATATGGCGCGTCTAGTGAGGATGTGGGCAGAACGAGTCATGCGCATCCAACGCTGGCTGAGGCATTCAAGGAAGCGGCGATGGCCACGTATGGGAAGGCTATCCACCATTAGGTGCTTTTGATGGACTGGAGTTTTGTAAAAACCGGGTTGTAAAAAACATGTTTAATTTCACCTCAGCATTGTGATGGACCAAGGAACTATTGATGTCTAATTCTGTGGGGTTGATGTGTTGAGATTGCTGATTATGCCACCCAGTAAAAGATTTCGATGGCTGCCAAATGCTTCAGGGTCATGCCAACCTCTATTCCCAAGCAATCCTCTCAGTATCCCCCAAAGTCGTCTTCACGGTAGCGGATCGGGTCTTCGAAGTCGTCAAATTCAAACCCTCGGCGTCTGCCACTGCTACTGAAAGGGTCCCTATACATAGGGTGATCATAATCCCTTGCAATGTCGCCCGCGCTATAAGGACAGCGGCTAGCGCACCCAGAGTAGTGCCAGCTTGACGTTGGTCGTTGGAGACGATGGCTGCGGCCTCTATTGCTCATCTCTTGGTAAGCATCTGTCCATACTAGGTATATTGACAGAAGGGACGGATAGCATACAAGTCATCATGAGCGAGGCTCCTTGGGTATCTCGCAGGAGTGGTGGCTGGATGGAAGTCGCTGCGGCGGCGGGGACGTATGCCATGGTGGTCGTGATAGTTGCGCGGATAGAAGGCTCCGGAGAAGTAGTCGGGGTCGGCAAAGAAACGAGGGTAGGTCGGGAAGTTTGTATGGCGAGACATGTTCTGGTACCGATTGATCGTCGGGATTGAAGATGGTTGTTCAGTGGGTATGGGAGACCGACAAGATGAAGTTGGCATTGTCCCGGGTTTTATACTTAAAAGGAGTCCCAGAATTTCTGTTTGTGCCCTTGTCAGGTGCTTCGTCGGTGCTTGCTGGGGCATAATCTCTATAGTTCGCGCTGTCAAATGGGAGCCTTTGTTATTCTCTCTATGCACTGTGCTTCGATTGCCAATCAGGCATAATTCACGGGAAACCGTCACGATACTTCTCCTCAATCGTCGTGTTGGGATCGTTGAACCATTCAAGATTGACGAAGTTTAGCACATGAGCGGTACCACTCCTGGCAGCTGCTTGGTGTTTGGCCTGGCATTCCAAGTAGACTATGTGGACAAACCCCAACGTTAGCAAAAGCTCCATGGTACTGTATGTCGTGCTTACTTTTGATCTTGGGTTCTGTGCCTGAAGCCCGTATGGTGAATCGAACCCCATCGTCACCTTCATACCCGTTATCTACGTAACGCTTGCCCCCCAGCCAGCAAGTGATCATCTGACTGCTCGATGAGGAGGGTAGGAGCGGCTGATGGTCCTCTGTGCCAGAGTCATACGCGATACTCAGATCACGCCAACGTACCAATTCCCTGTTGGCTACTTTGACCTGAAGTGGCTTACACAGGTCTCGAATCCGGGCAAACACGCTCGTCACTACAACGGGATCAGAACACTTCCAGTAAGTGTTCATTGTCTCAAAGTAGTCATATCGTTGGTACAACTGCTGTAGTTTGGCCCAGGGCGAGCCCCACGCAGTGCACGCATGGAGGAAAGTGAGTGCAGCTGCTATACCATCCTTATCGTGCACGATCTTGGGGAACATGTATCCTAGAGCTTCTTCGTACCCAAATGCAACGGAGTCCCCGTGAAGTTCTAGTTCCAAAGCTTTGTTGCCAAGCCATTTGAAACCTGTCAGGGTCTCATCAATGTTGAATGCATGTTTAGCGATAACGGACAGCATCTGAGACGATACCGCCGTGGTCAGTGCCCAGTCGCTTGAGCCTAGTTTCCCAGCTTCAAGCAGATAATATGCTAAGAGAACGCCAATTTGATCCCCTGTGAACTGGATCCAACGATCGTCGACCTTCTCAGCAGCAGCGAAGCGGTCAGCGTCAGGATCGTTAGCCACAATTAAGTGGACATCAGCCAGGTCTGCTACGGTCTTCGCAAGTGTAAGAGCTCCGTCCTCTTCAGGATTCGGATACCGCACCGTAGGAAAGTCTGGATTCGGATTGGCTTGTTCTTCAACAACAAGCATGCACCCAGAAGTCCCTGTGACAGCTTCCATGTAAGAGAGGCCGACCCCATGCATTGGTGTATATACAAACCTTGGGAAGTTGGAAGTATACTTGCCAATATGCTGCTCCAGTATATCAAGGTATTTGGCTTTCATTAATTCCAAAATCGGTCTCCGCTGGCTTGCTTGCGCAGTACGGTCCCAAGTTATTGGCTCTTGGTTGTCTAAAATAGAAGCGGCAATTTGTTCATCCACCGGAGTATTAATTTGGCATCCATTCGACCCATAGACCTTGTAGCCATTATCTCGCGCTGGATTGTGGCTGGCAGTGATCATGATACCAGCGGCAGCATTGAGATGGGTTATACCAAAGGGAACCATGGGAGTGTGCACGAGGTTCTCATACCAGTATGCTGGTATATTCTTCGCGATGAAAACTGCTGCAGCAAGCTCAGCGAACTTCTTAGAGTTGTGCCGAGCGTCGTAGCCAATCACGATCCCTCGTGAAGCGTTTCCTTCTTTCAGTAAATACTCAGCTAAACCCTGTGATGTCTGAATGATAGTCAGGCTATTGAGACGTGCAAAGCCCGCCCCCATCCGTGCTCTGAGACCAGCTGTCCCAAATGTGAGCCTTAATGTTAGCAACCGTTGAAGCTCTGTAAAGTTGTGACTTTTGAGTAGCATCTCGATTTCTGAACGTGTCTCTAAATCTCGATCTAGTCGCAGCCACTCTTGAGCAAGATCTTTCGTTCGGGCGAAAGCCGCCATGGCTGTAGCTTGACAACGTTTTTGCTAACCTACGGCTTTACTGAGCTGCCATGCGATCTGTTTTGGCAATAGAGGTTCGAGGAGCCGGAATATATCATATTGGAGAGGCGTGTGATGGGTTCCACCATTGCGGTCGAATATAGTCCTAGGGTTAGGGTTGAAATTCCTACAGCAGTCTGCGAGAAACCTTTCGAGACCCCGACCACCATGTTTAGGAACGATTGATTTCCCAGCGTACCTGCTACCACGTTTGTTATCTGCATGCACTGACATATAGCCCATGACATAATATACTTCCTCTACTATGAATATAATCGCTGATAGATCCGGACTACGAATTTGTAAAGAAACAATCTTGACTCGGAGAGAGGTTGAGGGCTTGATTGCGGATGGTCGAAATATTCTAGTGGTCGATGGGGAGGTACTCAAGGTGGATGCATGGCTGAGGTATCATCCTGGGGGGGTCAAGGCGATTATGCATATGGTAGGGCGAGATGCTACGGACGAGGTTAATGCGTATGATACCTTCCAGATCTACCCAAGGCCATTCTTCGCTAATTCGCTCCAATTGACAGACTACACTCAGCGGAGGCTCGCCAGTACATGTCGAGGTTTCGTATTGGCAGGATTGATGGACGATGGAGAAATTTTCTGCCGCCGATCCAAGGCGGCCACTTCAAGGGGTATACCGAGAACACGGGTCCAGTCCACTGTGACGACGACGACGAGGTGGCTTCCTCAAGCGGCAGTAGCTCTTTTCCCACTACGCCAATATTTGATCCAATTGAGGATTTGAGCGTTTGCGAGCTGCGGCGGCGCATAAACGTGGAGCTTGATGAGGTTTCCTCGGTCTCTTCCTTTTCTTCGATAGAATTGCCAGCAGCCATCGATGAGGCCAAGCTATCACTCATGGATGCTCGCACACAGCAAGAAATTGACCTCGACCTCGCCAAGTATCCAGCGCTGGATCCAGCCACTCAGGACGACGTCGTGCAGAAATACCGCCTGCTCTATCACCAATTACGAGCCGAAAATCTATTTGACTGCAATTATACAGCATACGCTATTGAGACCTGCAGATATACATTTCTTTTTGGTACGTTTCTTTTCCTCCTACGGTACGGCTGGTACGGCACCAGCGGGCTTTTCCTTGGCATGTGCTGGCACCAATTAGTCTTCACGGTCCATGATGCAGGACATATGGGCATCACACACGATTTTACTGTTGATACTGTCATCGGGATCATGATTGCGGATTTTATTGGAGGACTGAGCTTGGGGTGGTGGAAAAGGAGTCATAACGTTCATCATATTGTGACGAATTCGCCAGAACACGACCCGGATGTTGAGCATATGCCCTTCTTCGCGATTTCTCACCGCTTCTTCAATTCTCTGAGGAGTACTTATTACGACCGCATTATGACATTTGACCTTTTCGCCAAGTTCGTCATTCCGTATCAGCATTATCTCTACTACCCGATACTTCTTTTCGGTAGGTTCAATTTGTACCGTTTGAGTTGGGAATATCTCATAATGGGTCAGGGGCCGAAAAAGGGCCCTGCATGGTGGCATAGATGGCTAGAGATCACAGGGCAACTCTTCTTCTGGTACTGGTTTGGCTATTTGGTGGTATACAAATCAATACCTTCTGCCGGAGGTCGTTGGGCATTTGTCATGATTAGCCACATGGTCACCGCACCATTACACGTACAAATCACCTTGAGCCACTTTGCCATGAGCACCGCTGATCTTGGAGTCAACGAGTCCTTTCCTCAGAAAATGCTGAGGACGACTATGGATGTTGACTGTCCTGAATGGCTGGATTTTTTCCACGGAGGCCTCCAGTTCCAAGCCATACATCATCTTTTCCCTCGTATGCCTCGCCATAATCTGCGGCGGACGCAGAAGCTTGTACAAGAATTCTGTCAGGAAGTGGAGATACCATATGCGTTGTATGGCTTTGTGGATGGCAATAAGGAGGTAATTGGACGATTAGCGGATGTGGGACGACAGGCAGCGATATTGGCCCACTGTCAGAGAACAATCACGGCGAAGAAGGATTTTGGCCATCTTTGACGCGTGTACATGAATGATAGATCTAAAGGGCTGGCATGCTATCAGAAAAATTGCATGTCATGAGGGCAATAGCGCCGAATATGTTCAATATCGCAACTAGAAGTGAGGACACCAAGTACTGTACTGGTGACTTATACTTGATCCCTTCTTAATCAGATGCTCTCGCACCACCTCACAGATAGTTGAGTACGATATGGTAAAGACATCGGACCGGGTCATACCGAGTCGGCTCTTGATAGAAGTCTCTAGAGCACCTCTTATACAAGCGAGTCTGCTTCTAAGTCTTGTGTATACATCCTCTAGAATAATAGCCCTCATACTAAAGTGAGTAGCTCGGAGACCAAGCGCGCTGGGCACGTCCCCTTTTCGAATGTTTACGCGAGCGTTCGAACATTCAGCATGGGGCCGGTGGCACCTTCACTGGACATCCTCTCAAGTGGCTCGTAGTGAAAGTGAAAGTGAGAGTCGTGTATTCCTACTATCAATGATCCACTTTGCCTCCACACTCGTTCAGTGATGTCCACGCGTTGCAACATGAATCGACGCGACAAAGACGTGCTGATGGTGATCGTTTGCTCTGAAGCACAGCCAACCTGTCTCGCATGTCTACAGGGGATGAAGAATAGACCAGCTCGATGCATGATTAGAGAAGATGACTCTTGAATATGCAAGAGCGGACAGCCAGGAAGATGTCACTGTTAGGGTCCGAGCATCCCCCCGCAATTCCCACCACCTCGCTTGCTTTACCCAACCACTTACATACCAACGCGAAGACTCAGGGAAACAAAGCGATCGGCCTCTTGCCGTGACCGGAAGCCCAGAAGACCTATCAGGTCAGCGTCAGACTCCTCAGACGGCGAACATGGCAGGACGACGAAAAACAAGAAGAGGAAGGTTGTGGAGGTACCGTTGATCGCCATTCGCCCTCCTCCTCTCGCCTTTCCAAAATCGTTGTACCATGGCCACAAGCCACCCTTGCCACGGTCTTACGAAAAGGCTGTGTTGCGAGAGATAGCAGTAGGTAGACCACGAAGACGGTCTTACTCGGCAAGGCTAAATTGAATCGCAGACAAAGCAAGAGCAACAAGAGAGTAACCCGCGTGATACTGATGATGATTCATTCATTGACGCCGAACTGGAAGACTTCGTCATATATCGTGAGCACAAGAGTAATAACGGCAATAGACAGAAGAGACTTGAAGAGACTCCGCGGGCAAATGAGCTGGCCTCACTCCATGAGATTAACGAATGGAATGTCCACCTCTACTTTGACGGCGTGATATGGTTTGATGGTAACAAGAAGTATGTCCAGAGAGTGCCTTGCGAAAAGCTCTCAATTGGAGGCTACGGAGAGACGTATCGTCCAGCGGTCGAATCTGATATCTGGATACAGTCCACTGAAGGCAAGATGTACAACGTTTGGTACCGTTTACGAACGCCAGCCGAAGAGTATCGAAGATACCATGAGCCATTCCTGTGGATGGCCCAACTTGCCAAGCATGTCGTGGACTTCATCTCCACCTTCCAAGAGGTTCTTCTCAATCATTTCCGACAAGGTTTTTATAGATGGCTTAAGTCTATTTACCAATCGGACGACTTCATCCGTCTATGGTTGGAACAATATGGGAAGAAGGACTTTCGCCAAGTCCTCGCTTCTCAAGCAAACTTCCTATGGTGTCAAGCTTCGCAGGTGGACGCCACTCTTGAGAAAGTCCCTGTCTGGAGCGAGATTCATCCCGTATTCTTGAGCTCGATACCTGAGCAGAAGGAGCGTGAGACCAAGGCCGACATGTTTGCACTCTCGGATGAAGGGGGAGAGATGATGACCAGGCGAAGAACAACCGTGACACCATACGTGTACAAGTGTTTTAAGCATCTACCATTCGAGAAATTTCTTTACTGTCAAGAACCGTCTGTGGGCTCAGCAGAGCAGTACAAGCAGGATATCCGTCCTCTGTCCAGAACCAGAACGCCGGCTATACGTGTCACTACTCAGTCTGATCTCGACTCTCCACAACAGAATGCCGCAATTACGGTCGGTGATGTTGTTTCATTGCCGAAAGACAAATTAACCACATGGAAGTCGAGTGACAAAGAATGGTACGGATACGTGCAGAAGATTACAAAGACCACGGAAGGCTGTCAACTCGGAGTACTCTGGTTATATCGTCCATCAGACACCCCATGCTTAAAGGTCCCTTATCCTTTCCACAAAGAACTTTTCTTGAGTGACCATTGCAATTGCGGCGACTCCCCCATATACGCCGAAGAAGTCGTGCGCAGGCCTCGAGTAGCTTTCTTTGGTGACCCAGCTACCACAAGCGTGGAATTTTTTGTCCGTCAAAGGTACATAGAAGGCGATGGGGCTTGGCAAACACTCCAGGGGTCACACTTTCAGTGCGACTGTGCAGCTGAAAAGCCTGTGTTCAATTACTCGAACGGAGTTACGCTTCTGGTACATATCAAAAATGTCCTCGAACCTGTGGTGCTAGTCAAACAGGAGGCTGACCGTATCGCTGGCAAAGTTAAGGTCAGGCGACTCTTACGACGAAAGGGTGAGTATGGCGATCTAAATGCTGAGCCTAACGAACTCGTCCTTACTCACCGTTTCGAGATCATTCCTGAAGCAAATGTCTACAGGGAATGCCATGTCCGCTTCTATTCTGAAGACGAGAAGAGACAAGGAAAGATCCCTCCGCCTTACAATCGTCAGGGAACGGGAGACTTTTATTACATCACGTCACATGACCTTCAAGACGATGACTCAGGCTTACAGCCTCTAGCAGCACCTTCGTTTGCCTATCTAAAAGAGGGCTGGGATCCTTCTGCTGACCCGTTCCAACCTCCGCTCAAAGGATTGGACATGTTTTGTGGAGGAGGCAATTTTGGCCACGGGCTTGAAGAGGGCGGGGCTGTCGTTTTCGTTTCGGCTGTCGATCTGTACAACGAAGCCATTCATACATATAAGGCAAACCTCAAGCCAAGGAATGACACTGAATTGTTCCGAGGATCTGTGAACGATTATCTCACTCAGGCAATGCAGGGTAAAGGAGGACGTGGCGTCGCCCAACGTGGGCAAGTGGAAATGATAGCTGCTGGCAGTCCCTGCCCAGGGTTTTCAGACGCCAATCCTTCCAAGGGCAACGACAGATCACTATTGAATTGTTCGTTGGCGGCCTCTGTCGTCGCCTTCGTGGATTTCTATAGACCAAAGTATGCTCTGATGGAGAACGTCACTGGCATGGCTAGGGGTCCTGATACAGAAAACATGCTGGCACTGATCGTTAGTGCGCTTGTTGGTATGGGTTACCAAGTCCGAACGTTCGGTCTTGATGCTTGGAATTTCGGGAGCCCACAAAGTCGAAGCCGCGTCTTTATTTCTATAGCTGCCCCAGGTATGATTGCGCTACCCGAGCCCCCTCACACTCATTCGCATCCGCAAAACGTATCTGCAGCCAGTCTTGCAAAATTGGCCAACGGACTACGCGCTAGTGCTCGCTATACGACTCCCACTCCATTCAAATATATCACCGCCGCAGAAGCCACAAAAGATCTACCATCAACGGATGCACGCACGTCTTGTATCAGTTTCCCCACCCATCGAATGTCACGAAACCTATCGACGTTAGACCGAATACGCATAGGCAGTGTGCCCCGATTCCCTGGTGGGTCTACTTTTTTAACTGCATGTGACAGAGGTTACATGCCGCAGGCACAAGTCGATGCCTACAACTGGGACGTCGACATGAAAACGAGAAAAGGCTCAACGCGGTGGCAACGCGTGAGACGAGACGGGTTGATGCCGACGGTATTGACGGCGCCCCATCCCAACGGCGTTTCTGGTGGCACTATCCTTCACTGGGATGAAGAGAGGCTTTTGACCATAATGGAAGTCCGGCGCGCACAGGGTTTCAATGACGACGATGTACTCATAGGGTTACCCAAGGAACAGTGGAAGATTGTGGGGAATAGTGTCGCTCGCCCGGTGGCTCTAGCTCTTGGCGTATCACTCCGGAAAGCATGGCTCGCCAACAATCAATTGCCTGCTGAGACGGCCATTCTCGAGGAGTGTGAGGGTGTCCGGGTCTCTCCGAACGCTCAGGTGCCACCTAAACTCTCCACTACTGGCAAATCATTCATCGAGACCAGCATCGAGACAGCTGACGCAGCTTCTTGTTCAACGGGCCTGCTTGGCCATCACCCGAATGAGAACCTCCTACCCAACTTTGTGCGTCTGAAACGGGTAAAACCCTCATTTATAGATAACAAGGCAGCCAACATGGCTGCGGAGACTGGAGAAATTCGTCAATACAACAGTGAGACTGTGGGGGCACCTTCCATCCCCAACGGCATGTCCCCTCAGCCCGGTGATCACCAGTTTCCCAACTACTCTAAGGCAAGACAACCGTCGCTCTCGGTCAATCCAAGCCCACGCTTCCTCACTCGGGAGACAACGATCTCCAAGGTTACGGTGGAGACAACGACCACTATCGTTCGCGAGCAGATGGAACCTTCGCCGGAGCTATAAGGTCGACCAGATGCTGCATGTTGTGACTTGTCTGATGGCTTCGCATGTCAAGATCGATTGTCTGTTCATCGTAAGTCAAGCTAAGAAAACCCGCTTTTGTATGTAGCGACGTAATCTTCATGCCCAAGTAGAGATGGTATACCCTGCTTTCACGTGATGCGAGCAGGCTCCGGGAGCAGTGCTCGGAATGCAAGTCATACATTGCATCTGAACAAAAAAGGCCGCTATGCTCCATTGGGATTGATGAGCATGCATGAGCTCAGGGGCGCTACTGGCGACCTGACCTTTGGCCCCGCTTTGTCGAGAGTGAAAACACGATATCTACGCTAAAGCATTCGTGCCATACACAGTGCTTCGCCTCTGGTTACTCGATCATGGCCACGACTTGTACTTTTACTGTGATCTATGCCTTCATGCGCGGTGCCCCTTTTCTTTCTACGAAATACTGCATGACCATCGCACTAACATCAATCGGCTTTGGAAAGCATCTTCCATTGGAAAAGAAGAAAGATTGAGCCTTTTCAGTATCTTATTGCGTCTGCCTGCACAGGGTCAAAAGCGTTATGGTGGTGCTCAGCCTCGTCTCGAAATGATTATGGGCGCTTAGAGCTAGGTGGAGACCGACTGCAAGGCTCACCACCCAGAAAAGCAACCACACTCACCAGCCGTGCCCCTCCTCGAGAAGGCAGTATCGAGCAGTAATGTGCGCTATGCCTACCTATTCTTGGCTTAATGCTCAGCTAAGGCGCAGCTTGCCTGGCACCCCATCCACTGTCAAGGAGTAGAGCCCTGCCAAAAGCCTCTCTCCACTCTGTCGCTGAATGATGTTATATCAAAAACATTGATATCAGAGAGGTCTGCATTCTGTTTCTCACTGTTGCCATTTTAGGAAACCCGCCAAGCGATTATAAAACATTTGTTTGAGACTGTCATCCTCATTGCCATACTCATTACCTTCTCGCCCTGCGTGAAAAGACCTCCCCTCAATCTTTTTGAGCAATTCATCTCACTGTTTACAAACCTGCTGACCGTCATCACTCGCGAGGATGACTTCAACGGCTCTCGCAAAACTACCGAAAGATCCATCAACGAAGGCCCTGTGGGACCCTCGGAAAGTCCTAGACATGTATCCCAGGAGCCCTGACTTCTCCTGCGTCGGCGTCGGGAAGAACGGTCGATGTGGCTGGAAATTCTGGCGTGGGAAGTGGGCCGCTCCAGAGGCAGACTTGGAGCTAATGTCGACGATGCACCCATCGCAAATTTCAGGGGACATACTCACTACACTAGCGCGACATAGTCTCTGTCCCGACAATCATCAATACCAGGCATACGATAAAGTGGAAATGTGGAGTGCTCTCATAGTCCAGTACTTGAAAGTGACCAATGAGCAGCTTGCTCCTACTGACGAGCTGAGGAGAGTGAAAACAGAGCTCGAGAATTTAAGGAAGCGAGTTATGACTCCGAGCGAACACGCTTCGCTGATAGGGAAGGTGGTGGAGTCCAAGTCGACGATTCAAACCTTGCGAGAAAGCGAGATGGCGAAATCAAACGAGATCATCTCGCTGGGTGAGCGATTAGCAGCATCAAACTTGACTATATCGACAATGAAGAATACCGAAACAGCCAAAACGCAAACGATCGAGGCACTGAAGGAAAAGTGCGCGGTAGAAAGTGACCGCACAAGAACAATCAGTGAGCTATATGAAGCATACAAGCACAGCAACACATGCTTGCGAACAGAAAGGGAAGCCAAGGAAAAGGACGTGAACCGCCTCAAACAAGAAGTTTGGAATCTTGAAGCAGAATTGGAAGAAGATAAAAGAGCTCAGAGATCCAAGGGGAGGGAAACTGAAAATCTACGCCAGCAGCTCAATGCTAGCAACGCGCGGATCCAGGAGCTCCAGACAACCACAAAAGATACGAGATCTTTACACCAGAAGATCCAAGACACCAATAAAGGCCTGGCTGAAAGTAACAGACAGGTCTCCCATTTGCAACGGGAGAATCAGAGACTGAAAACCCAGAAACACCTTCGGACTTTCCGCGACCATATCCGGCTCCTTGCAAAGCAAAAACATTACGAGCGCACAGCAATAGAGAATCAAAATCTGTTGGAGCAGGCATCAAGATTGACGCAACGACTAGAGGAGGCGGACAAACAATTGGCAGCTCGAGATGTAAGTGAAACCATTGCATTGTTCGTAGACAACATGACATTGACCGGTCTGGCACAGCGAACCCTATCCTTCTTCAAGCTCAAAGATGTCACCAAGGGCATCAGTGTACTCGTGTCTTTCAAACCGCGCCAGCTCTCCATACGAAGATGCTCCAAGGTTGGCCAGCTAGCAGTTTGAAGTCGACCCCAGGGACCGTATGGCCAACTACATAAGAGAACCATTTAAGCTACTGGAGCTTCAATTGGTGCTTTCTCTGCAAGCTTCCCTCATGCTGTCATGCGTATGCTAGGCGTAGGGCTCAAGGCTGCCCATCAACCTACACTGAACCTCAGCCTGGCAATCAGTGCAACGTCGATCCACTTATCCACCCTCAAAGGACAGCTTCATGTATATGAAGCTGAAAGGGTCCTCGCGAGCGGCAATTCTGCATCCGCTATTCCATACAGGGGTGAAAGGTCAAGAACGTCGAGTGTATTTTTGCTAGTCTTGTCCTTGAGATGGTGACCTCTCTTCTCGATTTACAGGAGACATTCCATCGCCGCCGTCGCCGCCGTCGCCAACGCCTGAACCAGAGTTCGCTTCGGCAGAGGCGGAAGATGAAGGATCGGATTCAAAGCGGAGGAGAAGTCTTTTGAGTGCTCGGCACCTGCTTTGGAGTTCGGGTTGCAAGGAGCTTGGATGAGAGATTGCAGGATGTCCGATATGTTTCCATGATTTGACGATTGAAATGTACAAGAAACGTATGGTTGCTGAATTTCTGTGCGCCGCGTCATGTGCAACTAACACTTGTCTATACAATTCTTAAATAGTCGCTGTCGCTTCTATATTACTTCCACAAACACAATTTACCACTAGCGGTCCCGGCAGCGACCCATTGCTCACTAGGGTGAAACTGTGCAACAGCTGGTACTGCGGTTATTCCGTCTCCTCCTAGCTGGGCAAGTTGCTCGCCGTTGGCTGTGTAGATGTCTACAAAGCGGTTCATGTTTCCGATGCAGAAACGTTGAATCGAATCTGGTGGATGCCGCTGCCATTGAGCACGGAGGCTGGAGCAGGCCCGCGTTAGCATGGGTGGAAGGAGAGAGCGGCGAGGGAAAAGACTCACATAGTCACCCATCTTCCTGTTTGATTGTTATGCCTGATGGTAGACGAAGGCTTCATATCTTGATCCGACAATTTGTGTCCGGCCTTCCATGATCCCATGCCTTCAAAAGTGTGTATCTTGACCGTGTCATCGTAGCTAGCTGTTGCAACCTGCCCGGCGGAGTTGAAGGCCGCGTGGCTCACGCTCAGCCTGCTTTCGTGCTCGCCTATTAAAGCCGGCGTCTGTCTCCCTGCTTTTCCGCTAAGTTTCCGCAGGTCCCATATCCTCAGGTATCGATCTAGCGAGGCCGTGGCTATAAAATGCGGGTTTCCGCGATGCATCGAAAAGCCGCCGATTTTCTTCTCAGAGAGCTGGAATATGTCTGTGGTCTTTGGTGCACGAGTGTCTGTCCTGCCGACGTGACCATCTAGGCGGGAGAAGTACAGCATGTGAGGGTTTGATGGGTCAACCTCTACCCCGGAAAGGGGCTCGTCCGCTGATGTGTCTGCGGGAGCGTATATTTCTGTTGATATAGACTTTGTGAGATCGAGGAGGCGAAGAGACGAATCGTAGGAGCAAGTATAAAGATGGGAAGGATTGATGGGCGAGAATTGGAACGAGGAGATTGTACGAGTGTGGCAATGGAAGGACGTTATGGCTGGATCTGGACCATCTTCTTCCTCTTCCTCTTCTTCGCCTTCTTCTTCCTTCTTCACACCACTCCCTTTCTTAGCCGGATTGGATGTCTGGGAGGCGTCGAAGATGCCCAAGTTGCCCATCTTATCACCAGCGAAAACTAGGGGCTTGTCAGTCGTGGGATGGAACCCTAGCGAGTATATGCGTTCTGGCGTGATCTTAATGCGATTGGGTTCAAAGCCATCGTACAATTCCAAAGCGCTCATTTGCTCTCTCAGAGCTCTTAGCTCTTTGTCCGAGGTTTCCTTTACTTCCGTCTCTCCAAAGGTTCGTTCATGAGGTCTGGCGCCTCTGGACACAACATCGACTAGGAAGTTCTCGCTCTTGTCCCAATCCCTTCCCCCGACAACCACATCGCTCAGATTAAGATCTCCCGAGTGCCTTTGCCGTTTGACCCTCGCAGCTTGCTGCACAGCAACATATTCATCCTCAGCTTTCCGTTTCGCAACCTCGCTATCTGCGGTCAAACCCAATAGACGCGAAGATGTCCTCCTCGGCCCAGCATCTTCTACTTTGACCTTTTTGACTGGTGTCTTTTTCTTGCTAGAAGTACTTTTGGCCGTAGCTTTAGGCTTCTGAGGGCCAAGGCCGGCTTGGCCAGCGTCCAATGCGAGTTGCTTGAGAAGCTTGTCTCTCTGTGCAATGTTAGCTTGTCGCTGCTGCTCATATTCGCTGAGTTCTGGCGCCATCATGAAGAGTCGTATTGCTGGAGGATGTTGATTGATGAGATGTGGATCTGGATCTGGGTCGACATCAGCGCGTCCGAGATTCGCGAAATCAATCTAACCTCGCGTTTGGCGCTAGTGCCCTACGTTTCTTGGCATAGAAAAGTGAGGACAAAATGCAGGTAGGCTATTGCATCAACGTGCTGAAATATGCCAATGAAGCGTTCTCTAATCTCGCCATCGATAGTCCATTACCTTCGAACAAGCTCTCTCTTTCCTTTTCTGTATACCACCAAAACGCTGCTCTCCTTAGCCCGACTACAAAGAACCCCAAGGACGCCCTGCAACCATTGCATAAGCTATCGAAGCCTCAGCTGCACTTCTCGAAGACATGCTAGTGCCTACAGTACCTGGCGCCCTGCTAGAAACCCCTTCGAAGATAATGTTTTTGCAACCCCAAGGCATAGTCATTCCTCCGATCCAGATATCCCATTTGAAGATGTCGAATCTCAATTTGAAAAGGCAGGAAACTCGAAGAAATCCACGATGACACCCTCCGAGAAAGCAGTATTTGACCGCATATTCAAAGACATTGACCAATCCTCAGCTAATAAATTTGAAGAAGAGGTCGCCTTAGACGAGCAAGATGTGGAAAGTGATCCCTACGAAGATCTCAACAGCATCTTCGACAGGGCCATCCAGGAACTAAGAGCAAGGGAGGAACAGAAGGCGAAAAGTGCTGCCAGAATACAACAGCGTCCACCTCCGACTTATGAACGTGCAATTGATCAGCTTCTCGTATTCAAGGATACTGGCCTTAGTCCTAGAACCTTTCTTCGGCCGTTGAAATTGGCCAATGGTGTGGTAGTGGGAGGCGAAGTGGATATGCAGGAGAACGAGGAATTTTTGAAGAAAGCGTGCGATGATCATAGAGCCCTGGTCGCCAGTTTGCTCGAGCATGCAACCACGGATGTTGAGATATGGAGTCTCCTTGAAAATGAGGTCTTTAGCTTGGTGAAGCAGCTGGATGATCAGATCAAGGTTGATGAAAAAGCCCGCAAAGCTGTGGAACGCGAAGAAAAGAAGTCAGCCAAACAGAAAAGTAAAGAGGAAGCAAAAACTACGAAACAAGACGATGTGACAGGCGATCAAGGCGCTTTAAAAGATATCCCTTCTACGACCCCGACATCCGTGGCCCTCCCCACGAATACTCTCATCTCCATCCTCCAATCTAATTATGCCGACTACCTCCTCTCCTCGCTCCGACTCCTCCGCCGTCACCACCCTACATCTTTCTACGCCCTCTACCTCCTTCCTCACATGAAACGCCTCGGCCCAATTTCGTACGTCCTTGGCGCCAGCACGGGCTTCTACAATGAAATCCTCTTTCTCAAATGGACCCAGTTCAGTGACTTACATGGCATGGCAGACCTGATGCAAGAGATGGTCAATCAGGGAATTGAGACTAATGAGGTTACCATGGTTTTCATCCGAAGATTGAATTCCAAGAGAAAGTATGGACGCATGGGCAGGTTTGGACCGGTCTTGCAGAAGTGGTGGGATATGAGAGGGAACGTGGAAGGCTGGAAGCGTGTATGGGGAATGTACGAGCAGATTAAGAGAGAAGATAAAGAAAGAGCTGAGAGAGATGCGTTGATGCAGGCTCAAGCATACGAAGGGGAGGGTGAAGTGGTAGAGGATGAATGACGTTGCTGAAGGGTCTCTTGGTCTGAAGCACGCCGAGATAGAAGCCAGAACCAAGTCTATACCAGAGTATGGTCCATGCTACCGAGTATGTGACAGGTCTCTGAGCCAAGTCCGAGGCGCGGAAAGGAGACGTGAACGGAAGTCAAAAGCTTGACATTTTGCAACGCAATACGAGCCTGGTCAGTGTATTTTGAGTTGCTACATTGGAAGGTGTGAGTGAGCCTTGGACCTATAACGGCCTGGCATCCTGGGTACGGAGTCACCATAGCTAAACCACAGTACATAAACGTCTGGAGGAGATCGCTAGAAGGTCTCTACTGTTGATGTAGATAGCGTTCGCATGGTCGTGGATGTCCGCCTGAGAGGAGTGGTGACTTCAAGCCACCCCAATCTAGCTCAAAGGTCCTTTCGTCATATCCACACGCCCTTGCTCCTCAATCCATCTATTAAACCACCTGCTTGCATTCCTGCCCAAGATCCCAGACCTCCCATCACCCCGCGGATCTTCTCCCCTTCTTGTAGCCGCCTGGTTAGAAACTCTCCGGTCTCCACAAAGT
>JAABUL010001277.1_pt1 | contig 48788 bp, 11 predicted proteins | sample 5559151 | NCBI WGS metagenome assembly JAABUL01 (sample SAMN10711876, study PRJNA513368) | rock metagenome | isolation source: Antarctica rocks | place: Antarctica: Victoria Land, Pudding Butte sud
ATAACGAAGATGGATGATTCAGTATATGCCAAACGAAAGAAAAAATCTTGTATGTTGACGGGAGACAAATTACCAGAAAGCTGATTCACGATGGTCATGACATGGTGCTCCATGAACTTCAGATCTCTAACCTGCTTCCTCACGAAATTTGGACGAATCAAAGCTCTAGAGTGCTTCCAGTAAGTGCCGTCCGCGTTGAAGATGCCATGTTCCAGAAGCTCAGCAGTAGCCTGTCGGCGGAGTTCTCTGATGGTCAAAGTCAGCGGACTGAGTGGCTAAAATAGCCTGTGTATTCTTGGGTTCGTCGGTAAAGACCAACTTGACACCAAGAACGTCCGACGTAAATGTATGCGGAGATCGATTGAATCGGTCTTGCAGGTCCTCAAGCTACTGCTTGCTGAATGATATGAAAGATACAAAAATGTACAAGCGTTTGGGTGATATCGACTGCAACAAGGACTGCTGCGAAGTCAACAAAACACCCCAAGACAATCGAAAACGTCTTCCTATCTATGCGACTAAAAATAAGAACGTGAGTAGACGAACAAAAACGCGAAGCAATAAGAAAGAAAGAGAGGAGCGAGTTGATTACATACTAAATAGTATGTGAGCGACTTAGTCACATCCCTTAATCTTCGCATTCTTGACACTAGTTCGCTTGTCTTGTAGGTCTTTGCTACTGCTTGCTAAATGCTATGAAAGATATAAAAATGTACAAGCGTTTGGGTAATATCGACTGCAACAAAAACTACTGCGAAGCCAACAAAACACTTCAAAACCCCAAAACAAATCGTCGCCAAAGCGCGCCAAAGGCAACATCGACGACGAAGCAACAGTCTTGATAAAAGACCACGTAAACCAAAAAAGGCCACGAGAGCAAAGAAAAGTGACGCAAAAGCGCGAAGCAATGAGAAAGGAAGAGAGGAGCGAGTTGATCACATACTAAATAGTATGTGAGCGACCCAGCCACACCCCTTAATCTCCGCATTCTTGGCACTAGCTCGCCTGTCTTGCAGGCCTCTGCAGATATTTTACACTACTGGCGAAGATGGTGCTGATCACGAAATCAAGCCCAAGGAAAAGATCCCAGTGGCGATCGGCCTTTGCTGGTTTGGTGCCATAGAATCGTGCGTACTTCCGATAGACGATCAAACGCGAGATCTGAAGGTAGGCATAATAAAGAAGGAGAGAGGCACTGAGACTAACGGTGATGCAACACACCAGAGACGGCATGATACACTGATAACGAAGATACGAACAGAAGCAGAATGAAGCAGACTCAAAATCCACAGATAGCGGAGACGCTGAATAGGCCTTGAATCGACAGACTGAGCTACCACCGTGCAAGCATCGTAAGCTTGTGCAGAATGAAAACGCATTGATAGTCCACAATCTCCGTGAATAGGGGAGATTTGGCCGACAATCAGTCCACGGTAGGAGCACAGCTACGACAGGCACCAGCAGGTAAGATTGTGGAGTACCGAATCTGCCAACATTTTGGTCGAGACAAGGAACGAAGTCGGGCTTTGCTTAGTCGGGCGCTTGGATTGTCAACGTAAGCATACCCAACCACGAAAAGGCATGATCATTGGACAGGAATGCCATAGAAAAATGTAAGGGCGCTCGCTGCCTGACTTAGATATACATACATACAAACCCCTTTACCAGGATTCCTTTCCCACCCTCTCAACCCAGCCCCCGGTGGCCTGCTTGCTGTGCGACCATGGTGCCTGCTAGGATGTCAGGTCCTGGCGTACATCAGCTACACTCTGTTCTATTATCCTGCACATTGAAGAGGACTGAGGGAGTTGAAAAGCAGGCCTATCGTTGTAGACGCCTATGATTGATTGGCGAAGAAGGTGAAGGTGTTGGGAGAGACGGAAGCGCGGACGTATTTCCGAGTAATTGATTACTTGGCGTCTTTAAGCGCGGTTATAACGGTTTCAAATTCTCGGCTTCATTCCCAAATTTTATCCCTTATTTACTTCTAATCTGAGCAACTACGGCCGGGCTAAGTGTGCGACAACGGGAGGAATCTGCACCGATCCAAGGGAACATGGCAAAGTCGCAAAAATTGAGGACAAGCGGCCGACCCTCCAGCTAAGCAGCTGACTGGTTCGGGGCTTCATCCGATCCCTGTTCTTTAGCAGCAGTTCAAAACGACGTCAAGGGACATTTGGATTGTATACAACAGTGACATCATCAGCAATGTTTAGAACGCGACGTCTACCTTATACTTCAATGAAATGGCTCGCTGGACTGTAGATCGCTCATCTTTGTTGGTGTTGCTGATTAGGTATGAGGTCTCCTATTCTCAGACGCGGCTCCTTGATTGTATCCATTCGTATCCGGCAATCTTGACGTTTCTTTGCGACAGTTGGTCGAGGATGAGGAAGGGGGACGTCCTAACGTCGTCAGCAAGATGAGTGAGGAGAATAGCAGTCCAATTTCCGTCGAGGAAGCTGAGGAGAAGGTATCCGCGAGGATCCCTCGCCGCAGTCTCATGCTCGACCACGGCACACTTGATGCTCATACCTTAGCACACCAATTCCCTGGCTCCGGTACCGACCAAGATCCGTACATTTTTGGCTGGACGGCCAACGACCCTAGGAATCCACTTCTTTTCAAGGATCGAAGAAAATGGCTGCGGACACTGCTTGTGGCGCTGGCAAACATGGCTGTGGCTCTGGCTACCAGCGCGTATACGGCTCCTTCGAAAGAGTTGATACGTGATTTTGGGATTAGTCAAGAGATTTTCGAGCTGGGGCTTTCGCTCTTTGTCCTCGGCTTCGCCTTCAATGCCGGATGTGCTGCGGCTCCGAACATTGAAGTGCTACTCATCATGAGATTCTTGGCTGGAACTTTTGGAGCTTCTCCTTTGACGAACGCAGGTGGTGTGGTCGCGGATATTTGGCCGGTCCGCCAACGAGGATTGGCGCTTGTTGCATATTCTTCGGCACCGCTGTTTGGTCCTGTGATCGGGCCTATAATTGGAGGTTTCCTTGGCGAAAAACAGGGATGGCGATGGGTGCAAGGTTTCCTGTGAGTCACTGAAAGGAATTTAGTATTGCACTCGAGGCTAAAGGGGCTTTGCATTGCGATACTCTCGGGCACCATGTGTATCCTTGTCGCCGTCCTCGTCCCAGAAACTTACCGACCGCTTCTTCTTAAGCGGCGGGCCCACGCGCTCACAAAATCGACAGGAGACGTACATGTGTGTAAGCTTATGAAGGACAAACCAGAAACGACACTAAAAGTAAAGCTCAAGATTGCTACGAGTCGGCCATGGCTGATGCTTTTCCACGAGCCCATTGTGCTTGTCCTCACCATCTACCTTTCCCTTCTTTACGGGACGGTAAATCTCAAATAAGCGGGTTCTATAATTGGGTGGCTAACCTGTATTAGCTTTATATGTTCTTTGGTGCTTTTCCCATTGTCTACCAGGAGCATCGAGGTTGGGATGAAGGTATAGGTGGACTTTCTTTCTGCGGAATTTGCTTTAGGAATTTTACTCGGCATAGGCTACATGTTTCCAGAATACTTCAGGTACCAAAAAATCGTCGACCGACACGAAGAGACCCCAGAGTCTCGCCTGCCACCTTCGATCGTGGGTTCCATAGCCATACCAATCAGCATCATATGGTTTGCGTGGTCAAACAGCCCTTCCATACATTGGCTTGTGTCAATTGCCGCTCAGGTCTCCTTCGGTTTCGGCTTTGTGCTGGTTTATATCAGTGTGCAAGAATATCTCGTAGACGCCTATACTATCTACGCTGCTAGCGTCCTCGCCGCCAACACGGTTTTCAGATCGGCATTCGGCGCAATATTCCCTCTTTTCACCAATGTAAGTTTTCGAATATCTTCTATCTGAGTCCATGGCTGACTTGCGGCATCTAAAGTACATGTATCGAAATCTAGGTGACCACTGGGCGTTTTCGGTTCCTGCCTTCCTGGCTCTGGGATGCGTTCCATTTCCTATCTTGTTTTATCATTACGGGAATCGCATCCGTGCCAAATGTCGATATGCAGCTCAGCACTCGGCAGAGATGGGGGAGGAAGTATAGAGGCCTGGTTGCTGCTTCTGTTGAACGACCCCGAACAAGAAACAGATAGCGCTATATCCGAACTTATGCGTATTGGTAAGGTATGCGCCATGGGTGCCAAGATGTTCGACCCTTCGGATTTACGTGTCCGCCCGACGTTCTGATACTTCCCACATGGGAGACCGTGTAACAAGTCCCCAGTGCTCGGCGTCCGAGCTTCCAGACGAACACCCGCAGTATGGCGTGAGTTGAAGCGCACTACACTGCTATGCTAGAGGCTGAATGAGCCTACTAGGGTTTAGAAACCCCCAGGGCAAGCAGAGGCATATTGTTGAAGACAAGGAGGCATGAAGTACACTACGAAGCTGTCACCAGAGTAATACACGAAATAGAACCTATACTCAATAGGGATCCAATCTAACATGCAGCCATAGGTGAAATACACTCGAACCTTGTAGTAGCAATATGCGTGTTCGATGCTCCTCTCCTATTGCCGTCCTTGAGTGTTCGGCTTCCGAATAAGTCATAACGGGCAAAACCAGTCTCCGTAGATGATAAACAATTATAACAATTGCTCACCTCGTTTTAGCTAATTAGGTTTTTCTATGGCTAATATGCGAGAGAAGAAGTGAAGAAGCAATATAGATCTAATTAACGTTGTTATTGTTCTCAACTTTAGAGTCAAGATTAAAATTGTCTTAAAGCTTCAACTAATATTTTTTGAGTTAATTGACTAAATCTTTAGTGTAGAATTTAAATCTACTCGCGTATACAATAAAATATAGAGCTTGCTTAACGCGTTGTATTGTTACTTTGCTAAGAGATATCTAAATAGTCTTATATATCTATTAAGATCTAATAAACTATAAATTGCAAGTATACTTATTGTAGATATTAAAAATAGATATAAGAACAAAAAGTTTAACAAGTTCTTAATTAGACAAGTTATTGTTAATATAAGAATTCGATAATATATTAACAAACAACAGTATATTAACTATTGTATATTAACATATTGTTAATTATAATAAAAAAAAGTTAAATTATTTAATTGCTATTTTAATTACTTATCTTTTTTATAAATAGCTTAATCTTGTTTATCGATTTAATAAGTTTTTTTTTTGTAAAGATACTCTTCTTGTTTCTTTTAAAATTAAAATACTTAGAAAATTTATATAATTATAGATTTAAACAAAGATAATAACGTTTAACAACTAAATATTAATTAAAATCTAATAATTAATATCGAATTTTAAAAATATTGTTAACATTGTATATTTAAATAAATTATATAAAGATACTAGTGCAAATTAATATTAATTGCAAATTTAATAAGATTAAATTGCTATTAACTAGACTAATTGTATCGGATCGATTAATCGAATCGAGTTAAATTAAGTCGATTCCAAAAGTTAGAATTAAAAAGTCGGGTTAATTCCTAAAGTTGGAACCAAAAATCGACTTAAATCGAATTAAAATTTAGAGATAAAACCGAAACCCAACTCGAAAAATCGACTCGAATTATTATTCTTAATAAATTCTATTATTTTTAGTAATTATTGGCGATTTTTTTTGAGACTCTAAGCTGCTCTGAGCAAGCTAGCAAAGCTAAGCAGAATTGAGCACTTAAGAGCTACTGTGTCCTAATTTCGACGCTCGGGACTATTCGAACGCTCAAAACTTTGTTAAGAATTACAATTATAAGCTAAGAAACACTAATAACAAAAGACTAAATAAGTTTTTGCAAGTATCTCTTAACAAAATATTAAATTTTTGAAAGATAATCTCTCTTGTCTTGTCTAACAATATTGTATTTGTTTATCTAGAGATGTTGTTGTTGTTCTTAAGATATATATAAAATATCTAGATTATTAAGACTTGTTCTTCGAATAAACTTTGTTCGAATCGATCGAATTTGCAATTTATAAAATTTTGACGTTAACGTTGACGCAATTATGCAACTATCGAGCGCAATAGTAGATTTTAAACATTAAAACTTTTTGAAGCTAAGCTCAATTAAGATTGTTTTTGATTTGTTGAATTTTGAAAAAATATTATTTCTAAAAATACAATTTTTGCATATTTAGATTAATTTATTTTGTTATGTAATTTAACTCTAATTCTAGACTTTCTCAAAGAGTTTAGAGAGCTTAGAGTGCTCTAGAAAATCTGCAATAAACTAAGTAAAAAAATAAAACGTCGATGATAATTTGATAGAAATAGTTAATTTATTGCATTTAATTAATAATTATATTAGAAATATCTATCTATAATAGTATTACTATTATTTATTACTATAATATATTATCTATAATAATAATAAATCTAAATTTAAACTTATTTTATACTATTTTTAGTAATTCTTAGTATAATAATGTTATTTTCGATTTCTTAACAATTCGATTCGATTCTAAATATTAAAATCGAATATTGACTCAAGTTAAATTAAATTAATTTTAAAATAGTATTAATTCAATTAAGTTTTAAGTTAATTCCTAATATTAAAATTGTCGAATTAAATTAGTTCTAATAGTTGGAATCGAAATTCGATCTAATAATCGATTTACTAATAACAATCTTAAAGAATAAATTTTATTTATTTATTTATTTCTTAAACTTTATATTGCAATATACAATACTATTTATGTTATTTAAAGTTTGTTAAGATTTAACAAAGTATATTTATAATACAATTTAAAATTTGTTTAAGTTTAATCTTAATTAATAAATATTATTGTTCTAAATACTTAATAAATTTAAAAATATTAATCTTAGTAATTATTATCTTTAGAATTGTAGAAGCTATTATATTCTATCTTTATAGAATTATATATATTTTGTTTTTGCTTAAAAACTATTATATAAACTTAGCAAATATATACTTCGCAAACTTTATCAACAATTTCGAAATTCTTATTAATAGTACTATTAGTAACTAATAGTTAAATTAGCTAATATATTAATATACTTGCTCTATATAATTAAGTGAAAGATTGAGCTACAATTAGCAAAATTTGCAAATATATAATTGATATACGTTTTGTTAAGATTTAATCTTATATATTGTTAAGTGTTACAACAAGCGCAATCTATAAGTACAATCTACAAATGCAATTTACAACTACTATATTGTAACGGATAACCATAGGTTGTATTTGAGACTATGTAACGAGAATACTAACTATGGGAGTCGGAACAGAAGGCGGAGAATCTCAGATACTATATAGACGAGCAGAAGAGACGCTAGTTCCGATTAGATCTAGAGCGGTGTTTAGTGAAGTCTACAATATCTAAAATCGTAATACTATTTTCTCTCTCAAAAATCGCAGCTTCTGCAAGATAAGAAACAAGAGAAAACGCGTTATATTGAATGCAAAACGCGTCTCTTCTCCGCAAAATCCCTAAGTTCTGCTTGTTTGTCGATCAGAAATAAACCTGAAATATATCTTTTCAAGTGCTCCAAATTCTTTATATAATCTGATGTAATTGATTCACAAATCCATCGTCTGCACGTCTGAGAAAGTGCCTGCTTTTGGCTCGCAAACGCATATAATTCCTTGACTTGCTTGCTTGTCAATCAACTCTTATTCGTGATATATAGTATTGTCGTCATTTTATGTCTATTGTAGCAGACTTACTATATAATTTGGTGCATGCTTTGATGTGCGAAAGATAGTGTAGATAGTAATGTAGATAGATTGGTGTCGCCATTAAAACAGACTTACTAGATAGAATGCCTAAAGAAATCTTGATAAGATACCTGAAAAAATCTTGATAGATGTCGTTCTAGTAGACTTATTGTCGATATATAGATATGTATATATCGATGTTTTCGTCTCTCTTGTAGTCTATTATTAACAATTCGTCGTCAAGCACTAGTTATCGCGTTTCTCGAAGTTCACAATATATTCTATTCTTGAACTAGTCTTGTCTTAGCACTCACGAAGCTGCTATTTGTCTTGCAAGCTGCCCTAAGAGAATTCTCGATCTAATATCTCTTTCTTTTTCGTGTATACTATCTCTAGAGTAGTTTTGGCGACAATAACTAGTCGAAGCGAAAAAAGAGTAAAGTAACGTCAATAGTACGTTTGAGACATAGAACGTCTGTCGATTCCAAACGGATAGTTAGTATTATGTAACGAATAACTATAGGTTGTATTTGAGACTATGTAACAAGAATACTAACTATGGGGGTCGGAACAGGAGGCGGAGGACCTCAGATACTATATAGGCGGGCAGGAGAGACGCTAGTCCCGATTAGGTCTAGGGCGGTGTTTAGGGAAGCCTGCAACACCTGGAACCGTGACACTATATACAATACAACTACGCAATAAAGACGCTTATGTTAACGTATAACTTGCGCGTAGAAATCTTATAAATTGTTCGATTTTACTATACAAATTACTATAATATAAATAAGTAATAAATAAAGACTTATGCAAAGTATTGCAAGAGTTTGTATATATTTTAAATATTAAAGTTGAATTCTTGCTAAGTAAGTGTTAAGACTTTTGTTGCTAAACAAATCTTAAACTAGCTAATAGCTAAATTAGCAGAATTTGCAATAAACATTTTCTAAGCAAAGATTCCGAAATTGTTAATATCTATACTTTATAAAATTGTATATATATACTTGAACAATTTTTTTAATTGTTTTTTTCTTTTATTGTACAATTGCTTTGTTGTTACTTTTAACACTTTTATATTTGTTGTATATAAAATTTTTATAACTTATAATATTATATTTAATACAAATTAATACAAAATACTTAGAGCAAATAAAGATTTTATTGTTGTTAAATATTTTATATATTTAATTGCAATTAGTAATTAAATAGTATTAATATTAATTTAAATGCTTGCAAATATAAAGTATAAATATATTATTACAAAGTCTTTTAAATTAATTTCGAAACAAAATAGATTTAAACTTAATAAGCAAGATAATAATTTAATAGTTTAGATATTTAATTAAAATATTGCTATTAATAGCAAAGATATACTAATTTTAAAATATTCTTTATTATATATATATTTACATAAAATTGTATATTTGTTTGTAATACTTTTTTAACAAATAAGATAGACTAATTGTATTGTATTAAATTATTAAGTTTAGATTAAATACTTAATTTAAATTAAATCGAGTTAATTTTAAAAGTTAAAATCGAAAAATTAATTTAATTTCTAATATTAAAATTGTTAAGTTAAGTCGATTTCTAATATTAAAATCGAAAATCAAATTATATAAATACTAATTTCTTAAAAATGCAATAGTTTGACAAAAGTTATATATATATATATAATATATATTAATAGTTATTATAATAAATAGATAAAATAGTTTAAAATATATTAAGTCTTAATTCTAATTAATTTTTAGTTTTTTTTAATATTAACTCGATTTCAAAAGTTGAAATTAAAATCTAAATTCATTCGATTTAATTTAATTCTTAAAAAATCGATATTTAAGTTAATTTCTAATATTAAAATTGTCGAATTAAGTTAATTCCAAAAGTTGGAATCGAAATCCGATCCGACAATTAGTCTAAAATAAGATACGTAAAATTTACTTTAATTACTATATTAAAATTAATAATTTAAATAGAGTCTTTTTGCAAAGTAGCTTTTGCTTAATTAGTATCTTAAGATAATTTATATATAATAAAATTTTTAAAACTTATTTAGATATTGCAATAAATAATATTTTTTCTAAGTTTTTTAACAATTTTATAATAGTTAACTTGTAAAAATGCTATAAGAAACTAATTATTTAAATTAATTATAAAAGTCGAAATTGTTAAATCTTTAACAATCCTTTAAAAAAAAAACCTTATTTTCTTTATTTTTGTACAATTTTAAGATGCATTTTTAATATTATAGTAAATAAAGATATTGTATTGCTTTTTAAGATTATTTATATATATTAATTTTTTTATTTTAAAAAGAGTTTATTTTAAATAATATCTTTGTTTTCTTTTGTTATATATTTGTTTAAAATCTTTTTTATTGTAACTTTAACTTTTTTTATCTTTTGTATAATATTAAAGATAATATATATATTAATAAAATACTAAATTTAATTAGTAAAAAGATATAATTTGAATTTTAAATAATAATTTAAGTGTAAACTTTGTTGCATTTTTGCAAATTTTAATAAAATAATATTAATAACAAAATGAAAAACTTAATTTTAATTATATATAAAAGCAAGATTTTAAAATTGTTTAATTAAAAGAGCTTATAATTGTTGAAATTTATAACAACTTTTATAATTTAATTTCTAGTAAAGAATATAATTGTTGCTTTTATTTAAAAGTCTATAGTACTTTTAAATACAACTTATATTTTAACAATCTTGCGAAATAATAATAATTTTGGTATAATTTAACTAATTTCTTTTACATAAAAAAATAGAAATTTTCTTCAAAATTAATATTTCGAAGTTAAAAAATATCGTAAATTCTTTTTAATATTTGCGATATTATTAATATATTTAAATTATTAATTTTAATATAATATTATTAAAACTTTATCTTTTTATTAATAGTTGTTTTATATTTTAGTGTTTTATTTAGATTCTTAAAATTGCGCAATTTTTGCGCAATTTACTTTATAAATTGTAACAAAATAAATTCAAGATTTGTAATTTTCGAAAATAAATATTAAGTGCAAATAATATTGTATATTTATAATTAAACAATTAAAACAACAGCAAAATTAATATTAAGAATAGCTTCTTAAAAGTTAAATTTAACAAGAACTTTTTTAATATCTTTGATATTTAATTTAGAAACTTTTAAAAATTGCGTTTTCGCTTTTAGTTATATATATTAATTAAAGTTAATATAATTTTTTTTTTGTCTAAGATAAAGCAACTTTAGATACAATTTCTTTTTTACTAATAAAGTTATATTCAAACCAATACTTTTTATTATTTTTATATATTTCTAAATTAAAATAGCAACATTTAACTTTAACTATAAAAGTAAAGAAATTCAATAATTGTATTATAGCAACTTTAATTAAATTATTATTATTAATAATTGTTAAAAAAACAAAAAAACAAGTAAAAATTTAACTAAATTAAGATTATCTTAATTTAGTAGCTAGATATATTAATAATAGTATTAATTATTCTATTAATAATTATTTTAGAAACAAAAGTATTTAAGAATATATTTAATATAAGTAATCTTTAATATATGTAATATTTATTTATTTTAGCTAAATAAGAAGTTACAATTTTCGTATATTGCGTTTACTTAATTTATTTAACTTCTTAAGTAAATATTGTTAATTAATTGTTTTATAATTATTGTTATTATCTTTGCATAATTTGCAAATAATTATTACTTTTATTTTTGTTTAATAATATTTAATTAATCTCTTTGCTATAGTAATATTACAAAAATAAATGTTGTTATAAATTAAAGGAATATAGAGTTTTATATAAATTTAAAATTCTTAACAATAAAAAAATAATTTTAATAATAATAATTATATATATATATCTTTAACAATCTTTTATAATTGTTATTAATTGCTAAAATTAAAAAGCTAAGACTTCTATATATTTTGTTTGTTTATAATTAATATTTTGCAAAATAAAATAAATTAAGGCAAATTTTATTTTAAAAAACTCTATTTTAGATTGAATCTTTAGTTAAAAAGTCTATTTTATATAAATTTTTAGAATATAAGTTGCAATCTATATAAAAAAAAGATTGTTAAAAATAAATTTACGTAAACTCTTAATATTAAGTTCTATATATAATAAATAATAAATTAGAATTCGTAAATTTATCTATGTTAAAATTTAAATTTTGGCAAATTTTAAATTTAAATTATATATTTTAAATAAATTTTTTAAAAATAAAATTTGCTTTTAATTTAATTTGCGTATAAGTTAAAGTAAATTAAATTCAAGTTAATTTAATTTATACTATAAAATAACTATTAATATTTTTAGTTTTATTAATATAATTATAATATCTTGTTAATATTTTATTTAGAATCTTTTTTCTTTTTATTAATTTTTATTCTTTTGTATCTTTATTTGTTAAAAAAATTCTATTATTTTTATTATTATTGTTTCTAGAAATAAAGAGTAGAATATTATAAATAATATTTATTTTAACTTAAGTTTTGTCTTCTTTATTCAACTATAATTTTATTAATAATAATAATAATAACAATAATATAATTAGACTAATTGTTATATTCAATTTCGATTTTAATTTTAGAAATTAACTTAAAACTTAAGTTGATTTCTATTATTTTAAAATTAATTTAACTTGATTTAACTTAATTTTCGATTTTAATATTAAAAATTAAAATAAATTGTTAAGAAATTGTTAAAAATACTAAAAATACTAAAAATATTTTAAATTAAGTTTAAATTTAATTTAGCTTATTAAGAAAATTAATTGAAATTAAATAAAAAACTCTTAAATTTGCTTATTTAATATTATTTTAGTCTATAAATTTTAAATATATTATTATTGTATTATACAATACTTTTTTTTAATAAGATTGTATTTGTTATAAAAGCAAAACAAGAAATATACAAAATAAGTATTAAAAAGTTGTAATAAATAATTAAATTAATAAACTATTTAACTATACGCAAATTTATCTTTGTTTATTAAGTTAATTCTTTTAGAAACTAAAGCAACTTGTTAAGTAAAAACTGTTAAGTAAAGCAATCTATTAGTTAGATATATAATAAATGTTCCCTCTTAAAGAAAGAACGCAATACTTTTGTTAATAATAATTAATAGAAACACTTATTAGACAAATTTGTAATAACATATATATAAAATAAGTAAAAGAATTAAGAAAATTAAAAATTAAAAATTAAGAATTAATTTTTAACTCTTAATTTATATAGCAAACTAGATAATTTATTTATTATTTATTAATATTAAGCTAGTTTGTAGTAATATATTAATTAAAAAATAATTAAAGCAGAATTTACTTACTTATTAATAAATATTTATTAAATTATGTAGTACAATTTTTAAAAAGTAAATAATTTATTTTTGTGCTATTATTATTACTAGTACTTTTATTTTTTGTTTTTTTGTGTATTATATTAATCTAATATAATAGATTAATTCTCTATAATTATTAGCAAATTGTAAAATTTAAAAAAAAAATTTAACAAATTTTTTCGAAAATTTTAATATATATATTGTATATATATTAATTAATAAGATATATATTTCTTTATATAATTTGTTTTTTTTTCAAAATTAAAATTAATAAATACAATAATTTTTCGACAAATTTAGTAGTTTTATATAGAACAATATCTTTGTATATTTTATAATATTATTATTCTATATTATTAAAATATTTATTGCAAGAGTTTTAAATTTTGCGTTAATTTCTTAAAAGTTAATATATAATTTGTTAATTAAAATATTAATAGTTTTGAAATATTTTATAGTTTCGATTTCTATAAAATTAGAGCAAATAGAAATTATAAATTTTATATTGCTTATTAATATATTGTGTTAAAAAAAGATTTATTTTTGCAATCTCTATTTGTTATTTATTTAAAAAGTATTTGTTTTTTGTTTTGAAAAAAAATTGTTATTGTTTATATTATTTTGCGAATATATATATATTAACTTATTAGAACAATAAATTTCAATTTTGTTATTATATATTACAAGTTTTGTACTTAGTTTTATTAATTACGACGCAAAACTCTTTACAATATATAGAATACAACTTGTTAAAAAAATATTATATAACTAAATTAATAAATTAGTAAAATTTAAGATTTTAATTTACTAAGATTATTAATTTAATAATTTAATCTATTTATTATATATATAATCCTTAAATATAACTTTTTTATAAATTATATTTAATTTATCTTAAGTCTTAACTTATTATTATAATTATTTAAAGTTGCAAATCTTTTGTTATTAAACAATTGCTTATATTGTTTAAAGATATCTATAAATCTATTTAATAATATATTTTTCTTTAATATTTTGTGAAAATACTAGCGTAACACTTTGGATACTTTAAGAATATTTATATTAAATTAACGTATCTTTACTTTAAATATTAAATATTAATTATAAGAGACAACAAAATTGAAATTAATAAACTTGATATCTAGTATAAAGATTCTATTAATCTAAAGAATTAACTTTTACAAATAATTATTTGTTTTATTTTCTATTTTGTTTCAATAAACTAAAAAACAATTTTTGTATTAATATTTTTTAGAGAAAGAGTTTAATATTAACTTAAGTTAAATTTACGCAAATATCTAAAAAATAATTGTAAAAACTCTTGTATAATATTTGTAGATTTAAACAATTTTAAAAAAAAGCTTAGAAGAATCTTCGAAACATTTAACGAGAAACAAATTGCAAAAAGAGTAATTTAATATTTAATTAAATAAATCTTTGTAACAAATTACGCAATTAAATTTTAAAAGTATATTAATTTAATTAAATAAAAAAATATTGTACTTATAATAATGTTTTAACAAAATTCAAAACTCAATTTTAAGAACAAAATTATATATAATAAAAAAACTCTTAGCAATATATTTAATCTTATTGAAGTAATTATTGATTTTAATAAGAAACTATATAAAAGAACTATAAAAAAGTTAATTTTAAAAAAGAGCAAAAATCTTCTTTGAATTAACAGTTAAATATTAGTAAAAAAAATCTTGTTTTAATTGAAAATATAATAATTTAGACTATTGTAAATCTATATTAATAAAATTGAATTTTATTTAATAATATAAAGAGAAAACTTTAAAAAGAAAGCAAAATAACAAATTTTAAAAAATATACTATTTATGTAAAAAATTGAACTACTTTGCAAAAGATTATCAATTACGAAATTTAATAAAATATTAACGAATTAATATTATATTAAAAGAAATGTTTAATAGTTAGAATAATATTAAGAAACAAATTAATATAAAGACAAATATTCTTAAAACTAAATCGAACAACAACTATTATCTAGCAAAGAACTTAAATTAGTTATAAAAAGTTCTAAATAAAATATTATTAAATAAGATATTTGTATTTACGTAAAAAGTTAATTAAATATTTAACAAAACTATAAGAGTAAAACAATTGAAGAATATTATATTTTTATTAAGTAACAAATTTCAATAACAAATATAACTAAAAGAACTTTTGCAAATATCTAAATAATATTATAAAATATCTTAATACTTTAACTAATTTATTAAAGAGAAGAAAAAATTAAATTGTAAATAAAAGCGAAAAAACGCTAAAAAGCAATATTATTAAAAAAAGAATATTTTTAACAAAACTAAACAACAACTAAGCAATATTAATTTATCTAAATAAGAAATAAAATAAACGAAAAAGTATTTAACACTTAATTAAATTATTTGTTGTAATAACTTATATTAAGTTTATCTAAAAGATAAAGAAGAAATTAATTAGTTTTTTAGAAAATTAAAGTTACTAAACTAGTATAAGAAGAAAACTTAATATAAATAGATATTTAAAACAAAAGTTTTAGTATTAAAATAAAAAAAAGTTTAAATTTCTTAATAAAGAATATATTTAAAAAAAAATATAATATATTAGCTTAACAATAACAACTAAACTTAATAGTATATATATAATAATCAATTATATTAATTAAAATTAAAAAATAATAATTTATTATAATAATCGATTTTAATACAATAAGTAATTTAATAATTAAAGTTTTTGTTAAAAAAGAAGAATATTTTATTTAAGAGAAATCTAATATATACAATCTAGCAATTGTAAACAAGAACTTATTACTTAATAAAAATAAAAAGTAAATAAAGAAACAAAATTATTACTAGTAACTATTTAGCAATATTACGAGAAACTAATCTTTAATATAGTAAAAATTAATTATTTATAATATTGTTTTAGAAATATCTTAATTAAAGCAATATAATCTAGAAATTAATTAAAATATATAAATACTTAGACTTGCACAATATATATTGGCAGTTCCGGAATCTTTGCTTAGAAAGTGCTTGTTGCGAATTCTGCTAATTTAACTATTAGTCGACTTAGAATTTGTTTAGCAATAAAAGTCTTAACACTTGCTTAATAAAGATTTAATTTTAATGTTCGAGATACGCACAAACTCTCGCAATACTTCGCTTATATCTTTATTTGTTATTTTTTTATATTATAGTAATTTGTATAGTAGAATCGAACGATTTGTAAGATTTCTACGCACAAGTTATGCGCTATTGGGGACGTCTCTCGTTGTGCGTATAATAATTGTAAATTGCGTCTATAGATTATATTCGTAAATTGTGTTCGTAAATCGCGTTTGTAGAACTTAACAACGTGCGAGATTAGATCTTGGCAAAACGCGTATCAATAACGCATCTACAAATTCTACTAATTGTAGTTTAATCTTGCGCTTGATTATGTAGAGCGAACATATTAATATATTAGCTAATTTAACTATTAGTTACTAATAGTACATTAGCAATTCCGAAACCTCTGCTTAGAAAGTGCCTGTTGCGAATTCTACTAATTTGACTATTAGCTAGTCTAGAATCTATTTAGCAAGAAAAGTCTTAACACTTGCTTAGCAAGAATCTAATTTTAATGTTCGAGATATATACAAACTCTTGCAATACTTTGCTTACGTCTTTATTTATTACTTGTTTACATTATAGTAATTTGTATAGCAAAATCGAACAATTTGTAAGATTTCTACGCGCGAGTTATACGTCGACAAAGATGTTCCTATAATAGTTGTAAATTGCGCTCGTAGATTGCGTCTATAGATTGCGCCCGTAGATTGCGCCCGTAAATTGCGTCTATAAATTGTATTCGCGAGACTTAACAATATGCAATACAAGATTAGTTGCACGTCTTAACAAAGCGCGTGTTAATTACGCGTTTACAAATTCTGCTAATTGTAGTTTAATCCTGCGCTTAATTATATAAAGCAAGCATATTAGCATATTAGCAAATTTGACTATTAGTTACTAATAGTACTATTAACAAGAATTCCGAAATTGCCAATATACTATTAATAAGAGTTTCGGAATTGCCAATATAATTACGCAATTTATATCTAATCTATATATTTATAGTATTTAATAATAGATAAAAGATTAAGTTAAAATTTGATTACAAGTAACAAATTTTTATTTTTGCAAAAAAATAATTTAAACAACTTTAATTTAATAAGTATTGACAGAAATTAACTAAATTATAAAATAAAAAAAATAAAAAAAGTATAAACTTTTTAGAAATTAGAAATTATTTAATATAATAAAGAAATTGTTAAAATATATATTATAAATATATAATAATTAAGAGTATCTATTTTAAAAAACAAAAACAACAAAGATTTTTTTTAAATATTAATTGTAAAATTATAAAATTAAAATTAAATTAAACAAATAATTTATATTTAAATTTATATATTATTATTTAAAAAAATATTCGAAACATTTCGCGAATATCTAACAAAAAACGAAAATTTTTTTTATTAAAAAATCTTACTTACAAACAAGATACTTAAATATCTTTATATTAAAAAAAAATTTAAACTTTTTGTCTAATTATTAATTATTAAAAGCTAAATAATATTATAATAAAAAATTAATATTTATTATTTAATATTAGTAAGCTTTAAAATTAATTAATTAAAGCAAAGTACTTTATTAAATTAAATTTACAAAAAATATACAATTAAATTAAAACAAAGATAAAATAAAAATAAAGAAAAGTTTTTTATATATAATATAAATTATATAAATATATAATAATATTGTTTAAGTTTATAAATATTTTAACAAAGTATTAAAAAATAGTTAATTATATATTACAACAATATTTGAATTAATTTGTTATAATATATTTAAAATTTTAAAAAGAATATATATTGACAAATTGGAAAGACGACTCGCCAAATTTAAAATGCAGATTTAACTTAGATAGTTCAAGATTGATCTAAGACTTGTTCGAGAGACTTGCGAATACTTGTTTTTAAAAAATTAAATAAAACTTAACAAAAAATATAATAATTGATATTCGAGATACACACAAACTCTTGCAACACTTTAATTAATTCTCTACTTGTTACTTATTTATACTATAGTAATTTGTATAATAGAATCGAACAATTTGTAAGATTTTTACGCGAGAATAATGCAATAACAAGAATATCTCTATAGCGTAATTGTATTGTGCGATAGATTGCGTTTGTAAATTGCGTTTGCAATAAATTGTGTTTGTAAATTTTAAAAACGCACAAGTAATATCTAGAGAATCTTTTACTACTTTTTAATTTTTTTGATTAACTACAAGCAATCTTAAGTCAATTGTATCTTGCTAATAGAGTTCGAGAGTCAAAATATGCACACAACAATCTCAAAAGTCTCTAATCGCTAAGAGCTCCCAGAAAGGATTACCCCGATTTGTCGATATATATTGGCAATTCGGGAACCTCTGCTTAGAAAGTGTTTGTTGCGAAAACTGCTAATTTGGCTATTAGCTAGTCTAGAATTCGTTTAGCAACAAAAGTCTTAACGCTTACTTAATAGAAGTTCAACTTTAATATTCGAGATGCGCACAAACTTTTGCAATACTTTGCTTATATCTTTATTTGTTACTCGTCTATATTATAGTAATTTGTATAGTTGAATCGAACTATTCGAGAGATTTCTACACGCGAATTGTGCGTTTACGAGAATATCTTTGTTGTGCGCACGATAATTATAAATTGCGCTCGTAAATTGCGCTTATAAAGTGCGCTCGTGCTATAGAACTTAACAACATGCGAGATTAGATCTTGATCAATCGCGTGTCAATTAAGCGTCTACAAATTCTACTAATTGTAGTCTAGTTTTGCGCTTTGCATTGTAGAGCAAATATATCAATATATTAGCTAATTTAATTATTAGCTATTAATAGTACTAGGATTTAAGCTTCCGGAATTGCCGATGTATTAATTATATCTTTAAAATTTTAAAATATTTAAACGTAAAAAATCTATATTTTAAACTAAAGAAATACGAATTTTAATAAAAGAGAATTAAGTTTTTTAGATTTGTTATTAAATAATATAAAATATATATAAATTTTAAGAAACTATAAACAATTAGAGAATTAAAATAATTAATAAATAATAAAAATATATAATTCTTTTTAAAATTTTATAAATTATAACAAGAAATTAATTAAAAACTACTTAATAAACGCAATATTATTAACAAATTTTATAAAGAAAAATACGTTACTAATATAAAAACTTATAGAAAAGAAACTATTTAAAAATCTTAAATTAAAATATTTGAAAAAACTTATATTATAAATATATAATTTACAATTATTAAACAAAATTAATATTAATATATTAAATTTAGTTATTAATATATACTATAATTAAAAGTACAAAGATATATAATACTTAATAATATATATTTTAAAAAAACTTCTATTAATTGAAAAAAATATAATATTTATAATAAAAAGCTATTTGCTATAGTAGTTTCTTTAAAGTTATAAAAAATTTATACGAAAAATTTATTAAAATTTATAATTTTTATAAACTATAAAATTTTTGTATACTTTATCTTTATTAAGCAACTTAATAGAAAACAAATATAATAATTGAAAAGATTTAAATAATATAAGTTTAAAATATAATATATTTTAGACAAAAATAATAACAAAGTAAACACACTTAATAAAAAAAATTATATAAAAACAAAAAAATAATTTAATTATAATATATTTGAAGTTAATAAAAACAAATTATTATTAATAAATAAATATATATTAAATGTTATATTACAAATACTTCGAAACAATAAAAAGAAATTCCTAACAAAAAAAGAAAAACTTCAAATATTTATTAAAAAAATTAACAAATATATAAAAGAATATTATAATAAATTATTACAAAAGTATTTGAAAATAACTAAAATTCTTTAAGTTTTACGTTAGTATTATTACTTTTCGCAAATAAGATAAGTTATCAAAATGTATTTTAAACAATATTTTAACTATTAGCAAAACAAATATAATATATATAAAAAATTATAACAAAATTTAATATTAAAAGTTATCTAAGTTGTTATAAGATAAAGTTACGATAAACTTTATTATTAAGTTGCTTAAATTAACAAATTTAACAATTAAAAACAAATATAATAATAATTAATAAATTTATTAATAACTTATATATTAATTGTTATCTTTTATAATAAATAATTAATATTCGAAATAAAGACGCATTAATCTAATATAGATATTCTTAAAATATCTAAAGTGTTACACTAGTACTTTTTAGGAAATATTAAAGAGAGTTATGCTATTAAAGAAATTTGTAGATAACTTCAAACAATATAAGCAATTATTTAGTAACAAGAGTTTGCAACTAAGTAGTTATAATAATAAGTTAAAACTTAAGATAAGTTAAATACAATTTATAAGAGAGTCGCGTTCAAGAATTATATATATATAATAAATTAATTAAATTTCCAATTTTTTTTTTTTAATCTTAATAATTTAATAACTTACTAGATTAATTGTCTTAGTAAATTAATATCTTTAATCTTATTAATTTATTAATCTAGTTATATAATATAATCTTAACAAGTTGTGCCTTGCGTACTATAAAGAGCTTTACGTCGCAATTTAGTAGAACTAAGTATATAACTCGTAATATAAAGTAAGATATCAACTACTTAAATATAGAAGCAATTCTTAATAATTAAATTATTTTTTATAAATTAAATAATTGTTTTACGCAATTTAATTTAAGTTTAAGTTTAAGATATTTAATATTGCAATATTTATAAAGGCGAAAAATAATATTTGTTGTAACTAAGTTTGCTAATCTTGCGTTTAAAATAATTTAATCAAGAAAATTAATTTTTAATTATAGAAAGAATCTATAAATATTATTAAAGATTAATATATATCTTATTTAACAAATATAAGTTGTTGCTTTCTCCGATTTTTTTTTGTTAATATAAATAATAATTCTTATCTTTAATCTTAATTGTTTAATAAAGATTAAAAAAAATTCTTTTGTAAACAATTATTTATATTTAATATTTCGTAATTGTTGTTTTGAATTAATTATAACACAAACTTAATAAAAGAATATTTATCCAAAACTAATAATAATAAAAACTCTATTAAGAAAAAATTAAATTATTAAGTTGTTATATCTTAATAAATAAAGCAACAACTTATTCTAACTACTATTTAATAAATATAAAGCTTTAAATATAAAGAATTGTTAGTTATAGACTTAATTATTGTTTGCAATATTTATATTATTAATTAAACAAAAAAATTATATTAATATTTATTTATATATTAAACTGCAAACAAATATAAAGCTAATATAACTTGTATATAATAATATTATATTTATTGTTAAGAAATACTTTATAAATAATAATTAAAATTTGTTCTTTATAATTTAAAGAAATTCTCGAAATTGTAAAATATTAAATTAAAGCTTTTTATTAAAGCTTTTTTTTTGCTTTTTAATTATTATTTTTAATTAATTAAAGTAAACAACTAAAATATTAGTATTACTTGTTTGCTTCTAATTAATTAGAATTATTAATATGTTAAGTTTTTAATATTTTTATCTTTTATTTGTTTTTTTAAAATATTTAAAACTATAATATTTTGTAAATTATCTATTACAAGTTGCGTACTTAGTTCTATTTAGACTAATTGCGTCGGATTAATTAATTAAGTTCAAGTCGATTAATTGAATTGAATTAAATTAAATCGATTTCTAAAGTTAAAATTAAAAAGTTAATTCAATTTCTAAAGTTAGAATTAAAAATTAACTTAAATCGAATTAAGATTTAGAAATAAAATTAAAATTCAATTTGAAAAATCGACTTAAATTATTATTTATAGTAACTTCTATTATTTTTAGTAATAATTTAATAGAAATAGTTAATTTATTGCACTTAATAAGTAATTATATTAGAAATAGTTATCTATTATAATATTATTATAATAAATTATTTTTACTAATTCTTGGTATAATAACGTTATTTTCGATTTCTTAACAATTTGTTTCGATTTCTAATATTGGAATCGAAAATCGACTCGAATTAAGTTAAATCGATTTCAAATTAATATTAACTCGATCGAATTTTGTATCGATTTCTAATATCGAAATTGTCAAGTTGAATCAATTCCAATAGTTGGAACCGAAACCCGACCTAACAGTTAGTCTAGTTCTATTAATTACGATACAAGACTCTTTATTAGATTAATTGTGTCGGGTCGGATTATCGAGTTCGAATCAAGTACTCGACTCAAATTAAATTAAGTTGCTTTCAAAAGTTTAAATTCAAAAGTTTTTTTAATTTCTAATATTAAAATCGACAATTTAGATCGAATTGCCAAATTGGAATCGAAAATCGATTCAAAAATCGACTCGAATTGTCAAGACTACTATTTTTAGTAATTTATTTTATTTTTAGTGATAATTAATTAATAATTTTATAGAAATAATTAATCTATTTAATTTAATCAATAAATATAGTAGATTGTTTTTATATTATATATTACTATTGTGCATTATCTAAAAAATAATTAAAAATCTAAATTTAAACTTATTTTATACTATTTTTAGTATTTTTGATATTCTTGATAATTCGATTCGATTTCTAATATTAAAATCGAAAATCGAATTAAGTCGAGTTAATTTACTTTTAAAATAATAGAAATTAAATCGAATTTCGAATTAATTTCTAATATTAAAATTAACAAATCGAGTTAATTTTAAAAGTTGAAATCGAAACTCGATCTAACAATTAATTTACTCTTTATAGTATATAAGATACAATCTATTAAGAAAATATTATATAACTAAATTTGTAAATTAATAAGATTAAAGATATTAATTTACTAAGATTATAAATCTAGTAAATTAGTAAATTAATAAGATCAAGAATATTAATTTAATAATTTAATAAATTTATTATATATATAATTCTTAAATATAACTCTTTTATAAATTGTGTTTAATTTATTATACGTCTCAATTTATTATTATAATTATTTAAAAATGCAAATTCTTGTTATTAAGTAATTGCTTATATTGTCTAAAGATATTTACAAATCTCTTTAATAATATAATTCTCTCTAATATCTTTCTAGAAAGTACTACTATACTAGCGTAATACTATTTTGCGCAATTGCGTGTAAATTCTTTTTTATACTTATAAATTAATAAGTTTTATATTAAAATATTTACAAATAAAACCAATATAAAGATTGCAACTTTGTTTTTCTAACAAATTATTATATTTCTATATAATTTAAAAGATTATAATAAAATAATAATAATATAATAATTGCAAACAATTTTCTATTACTTTAATCAAATTAATTCTTTATTTTTTTTATAAAATTATCTTTTATTTTTTATTTTATCTTTTAACTTCGCAAAAATCTAAAAATATTAATTTATTTTTACGTATTTTTTAAGTTAATTCTCTAAATAAATATTTCTAAGTTTTGTGTTATTAATTTTTTTCAAAATATAAAAGCTCTTAATTTTATTTTTTGTTTTTTTTAAAAGAGTTTAACTATTAGAAAAAAAATATATTTTTTATCAAACTTTATGTTATGTAACAAAATCAAGTGTTTAAGTTAAAATAAATACGTTTGCAATTAATAATTATTATTAAAAAGATTTTTGTTTCTTTTTTTAAAATAACGAAAACGCAAAGTTGCTTTCTAGATATTTTTATTTATTTCTTTTTGTTTTGTTCGCAATATTAATAGATTGATTACTAAATAGATTTTCTCTTAATTTATAATATATTAAATTAAATACTTTATTTATTTAATAATATAATTTCGTATTTAAACTTAAGTTAAAACAATGTTCTTTAAATAAATTTTTAAATTATTGTTCTATTTGTTTATAAGATTGTATATAAATATTGTAATTAGTTTATAAAAACTCTTTTTATTAATTTAAATAAAATATTAATATTAATACTAAATCTACATTTTGTTTTTATTAATTTATTTTTTAACAAACAATAATTTAATATTGTTACTTTTTAAGATTATATTTTTTTTTAAGTTTAATTGTAATCTCGACTTTATTTTAAATTTGTTATTTATAATTATTTTCTTAATATATTTACATTAACAAAAAACATTCTTTTATAAAAAAATTGTTATAATAAGTGCTTTAAAATCTAAAATTGCTTTAATTTTTCTTTATTTTATTATATTATTTTAAATAACTATTAAATCTACAATAATAAATATTTTGCAATTAATATATACATGCAGTTTATATTAATCTTTTTTTATAAACTAAAAATATAAATTGTATATATATATGTTTTTTGTTAACTAAAAAAAAATATTAATATTTATTATAGTTTGCAATACATTTCTTGCAAAAATGAAAAAAATTAAATAATTAATATTAATTTGCATTGCATTAATAAATGCTTTTTTTCTTTTTTTTCTTGTAATATAAGCTTTTTATAATTTAATTTTTGTTTTTTGTTTTAATTTATTACTTTATAGTAAGAAATATTTTTATTTATTCTTTACAACAAACGTTCTTCTTTTATTAAAAAAAAATAAAAAGCATAATTTTCAAATTTGCGAAAAAAATTTCTAACTTATATTTGATCTTTGTAGCGAAACTAGATATTGAATAATATGTTCAAATTTATTAAAATAATTATCTCTAAAAATATTTTTATTCTTTATATAGCAAAACGTTATTACAACAATATATACAAGACAAAATTATATAATATATATAAAACTATAATTTAGAGAGATATTAATTCGTAAAGATTCTCGAAAAAAATTCGCAAAAGAAAAACTCTATATAAGATTAAGTTGTTTCTATAAGAGCTTAATATTGTTATATTTATTAGAGTATTGATTGCTAATATTATACTTTAATATAAATATTTAGCAAAATACTTTTAATCAAAAACAAAATACTTAATTTTTATTTCTTTAATTATTAATACTTTATTTCTTATTACTTTAATCTAATTTTCGAACTTTTTAAATCTAGAAAGTTTTATCTTAATGTATTGCTCAATTTTATATTAAGCGTCAAATCTAAATATAATAATTTTCTCTATTATTATAATAAAAGCAAAATAAATATCTATTATAAATCTAAATACAATTAAAAAGAAATAATAAACAATACTTGTTTATATTTATAAATCTTTTTATACTATTATTATCTTTACTACTTTTAACAATTTTTAAGAATTTTTTTTAACAATTTTTTTTTAATTTGTTTTGATATATTTAATACTTAAACAATAAAAACAAAAATATTTATAAAATATAATCTTCGAATTTAGATTAATTGTTCGAGTTAACTCGATTCCAAAAGTTGAAATCGAAAATCAAGCTATTAATAAACGTTACTATATATAGTAGTTTTTCTCGAGTCAATTCCAATAGTTGAAATCGAAATTCGAATCTTAACACAATTATATAATAAATTCGGTTCCGCGCAATCAGTCTATTCGAATTCGAAAATCAAAATTAAATTGTTATAATTATACAATTCTTATTAGAAGAAAAAAAGTTTCCAAAACTATAATATATATAATCAAAATTACAATTAAAAATCTTTCAAATTTTGTAACTAAATTGTTTAAAAAAAGAATTTACTATTTTTTGAATATGTTTAGAATTAATATTAACAACTTAATTAAAAATTAATAAATATTTTATTTATTTTTTTGCTATTTATAATGCAAATTCTCTAGATATTATTTTAGATAAAATATAATTTGAACTTAATTATTACTTCGACTTATATAATTATTTTATTAAAGATAATTGTTAAAAATAAGTTTTAAGAAGTTTTAAAAAATATCTTGCTATTAACTTGTTTATTTTTTAGAATTCCAATTGTTATTATAAGTTTTAACAAAGAATTTTTTCTATAACTTACGCATAAAGTATTAATAATAGAACTAAGTTTTAAAAGACAATTAACAAGATTATATAATCTTGTTTTTTAAATATTTTAGTTATAAAGATTTAAGTTATAAAGATTTTAATTAATACTATAGCTTAGTAGTAAAAGTACTAATTAATTATATATAAGATAAATAATCACTATTTAATTATAGAAATAAATAAAGATATACTTAATTACAATTGTATACTTTTATTTATATTTATATCTAGTTAAAATCAATATATAATACGAAAAATACTTTAGAAATAATATGTATTTTAATTCGAAAATTAGTCGAATTTTAAAAGACGTTACTCTTAATAAATAAAAAGCTCTAATAAAGTAATTTTAAAATTAAACTATAAAAATATCTATTAATAAAGAACTCAATTGTAAAGCATTTAATAATTGAAAGATATAAAAATATTTGTTTCTAAATTAACTACTTACTAAGTTTCTTGATTTAATAAATAATAATTAATTAATATATAGAGAATTCTAAATTCGAATTTTCAATCGAATTAAAATAGTAGAATATATATATATATATAATTAATTTATAGTTTCTTAAACTATAAGTATACAAAAAAATAATATCTTTTGTAATAATTTGTTTCGAATAAAATCGATATTTATTTATTAATGCTAGTTATTTCGACAATTAAATTATTACGTTTATAAATATATATAATTAATTATAGATAATTACAATTACTCAAGAATAGTTATTGCTACTTATAGATATATCGGCGTTTTATTTTTTTGCTCGATTTTCTAACATTTTTACAGAGCTCCCTGAGAAAATCTAGGGTTAGGGTTAGATTACGTGACTAAATAAAATAATCTAAATAGACGAAATTCGTATTTTTAGAAATTTTATATTTTTCAAAATTCGACAAATCAAAACAATCTTAATCGAGCTTAGCTTCAAAAAGTTTTGATATTCAAAATTCTATTATTGCGCTCGGTAATGGCATAGTTGCGTCAACGTTAACGTCAAAATTTTATAAATTGCAAATTCGATCGATTCGGGCAAAGTTTACTCGAAGAAGAAGTCTTAAGTTGATAATCTAATTATCCCATGTGTGCGTTGGGGACGACGACAACGTCTCCAGATAGACAAGCTCAATAGTGATAGGCAAGACGAAAGAGATTCTAATTATCTCTCAAAAGTTTAACGTTTTGTCAAGAGACGCTTATTTAGTCTTCCGTTATTAGCGTTTCTCAGACAATAATTGTAATTCTCAACAAAGCTCTAAGCGCTCGGACGACCGCGGGCGTCGAAATTAGAGCACAGTAGCTCTTAAGTGCTCAATTCTGCTCAGCTTTGCTAGCTTGCTCAGAGCAGCTCAAAGTCTCAAAAAAAATCGCCGAAGTAAACTTTATTGTCTAAGATTAAATTAATTATTAGATTAATTTTTAGTTTTAACTTTAGAAATTAATCTAGTCTAACAATTTTAACTCTAGAAATCGATTTAAAACTTGAGTTAATTTCTATTATTTTAGAATTAACTTAATTGTTAGAGAATAAAGCTAGTAGACTAGTACATAATTGATTGACAAGAATACTAGCTATGCAAAACTATCTATATATAAGAAATAAATAAAAGTACTATAAATGTTAAAATACTAAACACTATTTGTAGTATATTTAAAACTAAAAGAGCGAAAACTTGAAGAGCAAAACTTGTTTTAATTAAAATTTGTAATAGTATTTCTCTCTTTAATTGCAAGCTTTAACGAAATATTAATATTATTTTCGATTAACGCTTCGAAAGACTTTAAGTAATATTAAATATTGTCGAACAAGATATTTAATTAATATTAAATATTGTATTAAGTATTTGTTTAATATTAAAAACAAAATCTTCGATAATTGTTAAACAACAATTACAATTTCGTCGAATAAAGAGATCGAAAAGAAAAAAAAATTAAAAAATCGCAATATATTTGTAAAAAAGACGTATATCTTGCAAATAATAATCTAATTAATTTCTGTCGGAATACTGTAACCGATCTGATCTAGTGCCGACACTACCCGGCCCGGCACTACCCGGCCCGACATCACGTAATCGGTCCGGGTAGCTCCAACCAATATATATAGATAAACAAAGCCTCAGCTTCTATATAGTAACTAAGCGTTCTACTATCTATTATTTTAACAGATTATAAGTCTAGAACAAAACAAGAAACTTATCTGCTTGTTAATCAGAATATCTGAAGCATAGCTAGTAAACCAAATTAACAATAGATTTACAATTACTACAATTAGCTAAGTTCTTGTTGATTTCTAATATATAGAAGCTAACAATCAATTATCTGAATATTTAGATTATTATTGCTTCAAGAATCGAAATATTAATACTATAATGTTGTCGAAACAATAGCTGAAAGATTGTCGAAATTTGCCAAACAATCGATTTCTCAATTATTCGAACAACTGAAATCTTCAATTATCAACAATTGAATAGCTAATATCTAGTCAAAGATTCTAGACACGAACGTCTTACTAAAAAAGCTAATATAATCTGTAAAAACAGCTAAATTTATCTTATTTGCGACTCGTTGTTTTCGCCAAAGAACGCTAATTATCTTCAACAAATATTTATCAATAATAAGCTCTAAAAGATCGAAGAACTAGCTATATAACAATTATACAACTAAGAATCGATAATTAGATAGCTAATAATTAGTCGAAAATATATTATCAAAGCAAAACAAAATTCTGCTTCGACACATTAATAAAAAAGCTGAATTACTTAGTCTTTCCAATCTTCGATTTTCTATTTACTAAAATTTTTTCTTATTAACAATCAAATAAATCAATTTGTTAGCTCGATAGCTAAAACAAGTGCTAGTTAATTTCTCTTACTACAGTATACAAAACAAATCAGTAAACTAGACTACAAATATATTCCAAAAATCGAAATAGTTTTATTAACTATTTTAAAAGCAGTATCTAAACGCGACTCTCTGTTACGCTGCTATCTAGACGACTAGAGTATCAGAATAGATTAATACTTTTGGAGAGATTTGTAGATATCTTTAGACAATATAAGCAATTACTTGATAACAAGAGTTTGCAGCTTGTATCTATAATAGAGAGTAACTTAATAGATAAGTTGAACACAATTTATAAAAGAGTTGTGTCTAGAGAATCTATATACTAAAAAAGATTTTTTTGCTTATTATATTTGTTATCGAGTATATCGAATTCTATTTGTTTTGTTTGCTATTAAGTATATCGAATTTTGTTTGTTTTGTTTGTTGTTAAGTTTGTTAAACTTGTTTACTAGTATATCGAGCAATACTTGTTTGTTAAGTTGTCGAATATACAAATAATTGTACTATATATTATAGACTGCTCTGTAAAATATATATTAGCTATAACAAGCTAGAATTGTAATATTATTTCTTTTTTTCAAATCTTTTTGTTTTGAAAAACAAATATTTATATATTATATTTTTTTATCAAAATTGTATTTGTCTTGTTTTCGAAATAGATTGTTACAAAATACTTGTTAATTTTGTTTATAAATATTGTTGCTATATTAGCAAATTTTGTATTATTATAAAAAATTTGTTATTTTATCTAAAGTATTCGAAATATATTTGCGCAAACAAATTGTATATAAATATATTGTAGATTTTTTTAAATTGTATTAGAAAAAATCTATTCTCTAAAATAATAGAAAATAAAACTGTATTAATAATTTTAATTACGCAATTGCTTTGCAATAAAAAAATATTAAAAAAAATTAATATAAAAACAAAACAAAAGATACAATATTTGTTGTCTAATATAGAGAAATCGAATATTACAAAGTTGTCGAATTGTTTTGTTATAAATACTTTGATTAAAGTATTTTTTATTATTTAATTTTTTTTTGCTATACTAAATAATTTTTCGAGCATTAATAGAATTTCTAAATAAAAATATTGTAATTATTGAGATTGCTAGTTAATTTCTATATATTTTTTGTTATAAAATACTCTTTTTATTTTACAAAATATTGCTAATTTTGTTGTTCTAAAATTCTCTCAATCTTAAATTGATTTTTTTTCTATAATTTATAATAAAATATTTTTTGTATAGATATACTTAAATCAATTGATTTTAACAATAATATATAAAATATTGAAAATACTTTAATATTTTTGAATAAATCGAGTTTGTAGTTAATTAATTTTTTAGTCTTTTTAACAAAAAATAGTTCGATTTTAATATAATTTAATTTTTTGTTTAATTTTTTTGTTTTAAGATTTTTTGTAAAAAGATATATTTTATTTCTCTCTTTTAGCTAAAGTATTATTTTTTATTTTTTATTTTAATATTTAATCGACTTTTCTTGTATTTTTAAAATATTGTTGTATATTTTTTTTAATATTGCTATTTTTTTGATAGCTAATTGCGCAAACAGATATATATATTTTTTTTCGAAAAAATTCGATTTCTTGCTATAGTTAACAAAAAATAAAATTACTTTAATAATATTCGAAATCTTTGTATTAAATATTAGTTATACTATAGATAAAAATAATACTCAATTGCTATAAATATTGTTAATATAATATTTTAAATATTGTTTAAGATTTTAATTTGTCTACTCTATTTAACTATTTATAATCGAATAATAGACAATAGATATTCAAAGTTTTGTATCTAATATTAAAAAAAATATCTTTTAATAGTTAGATATAAAAAGCTTGTCTCTATTACTAATTAGTTTTTTGAGTATATTATAATACTATATAAATCGATTTAATATAATATATTTTAGTTGTTCTACAATAAATTTCTCTTTGTATGCAATAATATATAAGTACTTAATAAGTTTATCTACTATTATTAATATTAAATTATATCTATTTTCAATTGCTAAATTTGTCGACTGAGACAACTTAATAATAAAGTTTATTGTAATTTTATTTTATAGCAATTCAAATAGTTTCTAATATTGAATTTTGTTATAGTTTGCGTATATACTATATTTGTTTTACTAATAACTAAAATATTGTTTAATATATATTTTGACAACTTATCTTATTTATAGAAACTAACAATACTAATATAAAAGCTAAAAAGTTTTTGTTATTCTTAAATACTTTTGCAATAATTTATTATAGTACTCTTTTATATATTTGTCGATTTTATCGATAAATATCTGAAGTTTTTTTTTCTCTATTAAAAACTCTTCTATATTATCTCGAAGTATTTGTAGTATAGTATTTAATTTGTATTTGTTTGTTAATAATAATTTGTTTTTATTAATTTTAAGTATACTATAGTTAAACAATTTCTTTGTTTCTATATAATTATTTTTTTTGCTAAATATATTTGCTCTACTATTATTTTTGTCTAAAATATATTGTATTTTAAACTTGTATTATTTAAGTTTTTCTAACTATTGTATTTGTCTTTTGTTAAATTGTTTAATAATAGTAAAGTATACAAAATTTTTGTAATCTATAAAAATTGTAAATTCTAATAATTTTTCGATATATACTTTTTATAATTTTAAGAAAATTACTATAGCAAATAGTTTCTTATTGTAAATATTATAGTTTTGTTTAATTAACAAAAGTTTTCTCGAAAAATATATTATTAAATACTATATATTTTTATATTTCTAACTAAAATATATATTGATAGCTAGATTTGATACGTTAATTTTAATTTTATTTAACAATTGCAAATTGTATATCTTTAATACTAATTTTTTCAAATATTTTAGTTTAAAATTCTAAAATAATTTCTTTTCTGCGAATTTCTATATTTATAGTATATTTTTTTTTCGTAAAATTTGTTAATAGTATTGTATTTACTAAGTAGTTTTTAATAAACTTCTTGTTTTAGTTTATAAAATCTAGAAAAAATTGTATTTTTTTAATATTTGTTAATAGTTTCTATTTTTTAACTATTTGTAGTTTCTTAAAATTTATATATATTCTATATTGTTTAACAACAAATTCGAGAAAATTAACTTTTTTTTGATAGAATTTGTATTTCTTTAACTTGAAATATAAGTTTTTTATATTTAGATATTTTAATATTTTAAAGATATAACTAATATGCTCTTTTAAGATTTTTGAATAAATTATAATATTGTTCAAATATACTATAACAAATCGATTTAAATATTATTGTAGTATATTATTAATTATTTTCTAATATATTGTTGAGATATTTGTAAGTTCAAACAATATTATTATATATTTGTATAATTTATACTATATATAAAAAACTATTTTTTACTTTTTTTCTATTTTTATTCTAATTTAATTGTATACTTTTTGTAAATTCAATTTAATAAAATATTTTGCTTTAAATAGTCGATTTTAAAGCTTGCTAATATTGAATAGTAAATATTGATTCTTAACTATAATATTATTTAGCTTTCAATAATCGATATATAGATAAAAAATTCTATTTTTCTTTAATACAAAAAGAATCGAATATTCTATCTATAATTAAAATTTTTTAATAATTTTTTTTTTGTTTTCTATTAGATATTCGCGAAGCATTTTGAGTTTTTTTTAAATAAAATATATATAAATTCAAATATAAATTGTTTGTCTAATTTAAGTCTAATTTTGTAATTTTACAATTAATATTTAGAGAGAATCTCTATTGTTTTTTTTTAAAAATAGATACTTTTAATTGTTGTATATTTGTAATATATACTTTAGCGATTTTTTTGCTATATTAGATAATTTAAAATTTTCAAAAAATTTGTAATTTTATTTATTTATTCTAATTTTGTAATTTAATTAATTTTTGTTAATATTTGTCGAATCGAACTCTATTAAATTGTTTTTTTGTAAAAATACAAGTTTGCTATTTATAATTAATTTTCGACTTAATCTTTTATCTATTATTAAACGCTATTAATATATAAATTAAATATAAATTATATAATTATATTGCGCAAATCTAAGTACTTGTATATTTTAGTTAATTTCTAAATTGTATTGTTTCAATTAAAATATTTCTAAAACAATATTATAAATAGTTATTTTTACTATATTAAAAATTAGTTTTTTGTAATATTATTAAATAGCTATTGATAGTAGTTTTGTTTCTCTATTTATTTTTCTATTTTTGTCGAATAATAGATTTCTATCTACAATTACTAGATTGTATATATCAAACTTCTTTTAAGTAAAATACTTTTTTTTTTAACAAAAGTTTTAACTATAAAATTATCTATTGTATTAAAATCGACTATTGCAATAAATTAACAATTATTAATTTTAACTAATATAATAAAATATTGTGTGTATATTGTTAAATTTAGTTGCTACTATTAAACTAATATATTGTATTTCTCTAATATACTTTTTATTAAAAAATTTGAACTTTTTTCTATTTTTGTGTTGCAATTTCTATTTTAAATATCTATCTACACTAAGCTTTTTTCTATTATTGTTCGAAAATAGATAATTTTTTAAAAAACTATTTAGATTTTTCTTTATCTTCTAAATAAATTTAGTATAAATTATTATAATATTTAATTTAATTAAGTATTGTATATTTTTTTGTTTTCTCTATTTTCTCTCGAAATAGACTTATATTGCTCAATTATTGTTCGATTTTATCGAAAATATTTTTTTTTATAATAATGTCGCTTTCTAGCGCTTTCTCGCATTTATTTACAGTTTGATTTTTTTTTTTTTTTTTGATAAACTAGCTAAAACGTTAAAATAGTCTATAATATTGTCTAGATATTTGTAAATTTTTTTTAGCTATATTTGTTGTCTAAATTTGTTACTAAATAAAGATATAATATTTTTGATTGTTGTACTTTTATAATTTTATTAAGTATTTAATTAATTTTCTATATAGATACAAATATCTTGTCTAATAATATTCTATCTAGAACTTTCTATAACTAATCTAGATTTTCTATTAAATAGTAGTTGTTGTTCAATTTAATCTCGAAAATTTCTATTTCTATATTAATTTGTTTTCTAATATTTTTCTAATTATCGAATATCTCTTTTAATATAGTATTAGTTTGTCGACAATTTATTAAATTCTATAATTGACAATTTCTTGCAAAGTAATTCGATTTGCTATATAAATAGTATATTTTCTAAAATTTGTTATTTTGTTTTTCTCTAATTTTTTTTTTTTATATTGTTAAATCGAATTCAATTTTATAGATATAGATTTACAATAATTGAAGTTACTGTATTTCTAATTAGAACAAGATTTTTTTTGCTAATATTTAATTATTGATTTAAAAAAGATTTCTATTTTTTTTCGAAATTAATTGTATCTTTTTTCTATAGTTTTTTTATATAGTTTGTTGTCGAGATCGATAACTACTTTAATAAAATCAAATATATTGCTAAGAATTTTTCTATTATATATAATTTTGTTTTTTAGATTGTTCTTAAGATCTTGTCGAAATATTGTTATAAATACAATATTGTTTTATTCGATTAAATTAATATATTTCTAAAATTTAGCTATATAATTTGTTGCAAAGATTTGTTAAATTAGATATTAAACTATTTTTTTTGCAATTTATTTTTTGTTAAATGTTTTAAAAATTTTTCGAAGCTCTTTTTTAAAGTTGTCGAAGTTTGTAAATATTATATAGAGATTTTCGTTATTGTTTTTCAAATATTTTTGTAAATTTGATTTAAATTAATATTGAACTTTTTCTCTAAAAAATATTAATACAAAAATTGTTTTCTAGTCTATTAAAACAAAATAGAAAATAAAATAGATATTTATTTGCATAAATTAGTTTTTTAGATTGATACAATCTCTATAATAGATATCGAGCTTGTTAATTCTAATCTTGTTATTTTTTATAATCGATAGTTGACATAATACTAATAAACTAGTGCTCGAAATAGAAGCACATTAATCTAATACAGATATTTTTAAAATATTCAAAATATTACGTTACTATCTAGACAACTAGAGTATCAAAGTAAATTAATATTTTTAAAAAAATTTGTAGATATCTTTAGACAATACAAACAATTATTTGATAACAAGAGTTTGTAGCTTGTATCTATAATAGAAAATAACTTAATAAATAAATTAAATACAATTTATAAAAAAGTTGTGTCTAGAAAATCTATATATTAAAAAAAATTCTTTTTGCTTGTTATATTTGTTGTCGAATATATTGAGCTTTGCTTGTTTTGTTTGTTGTTAAATATATCGAGTTTTACTTGCTTTATTTGTTGTTAAGTTTGTCGAGCTTATCTACTAGCGTATCGAGCAATACTTGTCTGTTAAGTCGTCGAGTATACAGATAATCGTGCTATATGCTACAGACTGCTCTGTAGAATATATATCAGCTGTAACAAGCTAGAGTCGTAATACTCTCGATCAAATAGCAATCAATTTTGTTCAAATAGAATTGAAAAACTCTCAATTATCGCGAAAACACAAAAGATTCAAATTAAAAAAACTAATATTTAGTCTTATCAAAATAAGAAGATTGAAAAAATCGATTTAACAATTGCAAAAACGCAAAATAGTATTGTTACTTCTATAATTGTTAAGATCAAAAAAAAAATAAAGAGATTAAATAGTTTAGTCAAATTTTAGATAGTTAACAAACTTTATTTACAATCAAGCGAAAACAGCAATCTAATTAGAAATTATCTATTAATACTCTATTTTTCAAATAGATCAAATCTATCAAGTTTGTTCAAATCTACGTTTGTTATAATCTTAAGATAGAACAACAAAAATATAAAACTTATTCAAAAGTTTATTAATTATTTATTTATTAAAACTTTGCCCAATCTATAATTGACAAGATCGATCAAATCGACACTATTAACAAAAAAAAATATATTTAGCTATCTTTTTTATCTGAATTTTTCGAAAAGTATCTATTGGATTGAATATCTAATTCGAATTCTATTAATTTACTTAATCTTTGTAATTTGACAGCTAGAACATCTTTATCGGAATTGTTACTACGCAATTGCGTCTCTTTACTATATCTACTAGTGCTATTATCTATTGTCTACGAGCTATTAGTAGAGCTCTAAAAAATAGCAGATTATATCGATACTATTATAGCTATTAGTATCTTCGCATAATCTCTCGTAGCTCTAAAATAGATCGCTAAAATTAGCAATAATATAGACTTTTTTGTCTGAAAACAAGACTTGTTTGAAATTCTTAAATAAATTAAGCTCTAAAAATATATCGAATTAGATATTAGATTTGTCGATTTGTTTAATTTAATTATCGAAAAACAAATCAAATAAAACGCTAACAACAAGAAGTGTATAAACGCGCTTCGAAACATTGTTAATAAAAATCTATATTACAACGTAAAGAAAATCGATCTAGTCAAAAAAACTTATTAAAAAATTGTTAAAATATACAAGTCTAAAAAGTCAAATATACTAATTAAAATCTTTGTCAAATTCGAGTTTTTTAAGATCTTTAACTTTCAAAATATTAACAAGTATAAAATCAAGTTTTGCAATATTATTAATAAACTATCTATCTATTTGAGCAATTTAACTATAGATAAAAACTAATTTATCTTCAAATATCTAGTCGATCTTAACAATACTGCTTGTCTCTTTATTGATTGATAAATATTCGAGCATAAACTTTTTTACAACAATAGTATTCGAAAGCAAAAGTTGTCTGCTATTATCTACAATTACAAGATTTAATATATTAATTTAATAGATATCTTGGCTATTAATACTATCTTAATTTTAATAGTAACTATTGAACTAATTGTTATTACAAAGAATACGCTTTCCGTTGTTGGCAATCTTAGCTTCGTATACATTAAATAGAAGAAGTGCACAAGTTGCAAAAAAATCGATTATTGGCAATCAAATTGCTGAAACTTATATTTGGAACTATATTCTGCTTCAAAAAACAATAGTTTCGAAAACAATTGGAATAATAACGGAAACAAGTGTTGTTGAAATTACAATAATCAAAAGAAAAATCGAAAAAAATTCAAATTCAAAAAGAATAAAAACAAGTTCAAGTTCAAGTTCAACAAGAACAAGAATAAGAATAGCAACAACAAAGAGTAAAAGACTACTAAAACAATAGTCTATAGACATTATTTTGTCTTTGTTGTTGTAGCAATTCTATTTGCAATTTCTGAATTATTTATCTCTACAACTATAATATTAGCTCTCGTCGTTAACTGTTTCTCGCGCAAATAAATTTTCGACACAGAATACTCGCAGCATATGTTTGGAAACTCTAGTGTCTTTGTATTCTACTCGAAAATGTCTTAACAATCAATTGAAGATATAGAAAACAATTTATTTGCTATAAATATTAAAACTATCTATTTGTTTGTTAGATGCAAAAACAGAAGAGCTTGTTATATTACAATTTACAATATATAATATATATTTAACTTTTTCTACAATTTAATCTTCTATAGTTAGTTGAAAGACACTAACATTATTCGAAAAATTATTAGTTATAACTTTTCTATCGACGTCTAGCGAGTTCGAGCAGTTAAAAACTTCGATCTCTACTTTTTGAACTTAAAAATATCTATTGTATTTTTTGTTGTTGCTATTGTTCTATTGACGATTAACAAAAATGCAATAACTATATAGCACGAACAACTTAACTATTTAGACAAACAAAATGTTTATCAGTTAATTTGCAAAAAGACTTTTGATTTTACTAAATTATCTTCGAATAATACTTGTGTCTCTTGCGCATGCGCAAAGAGCAAAATAGTATTTTATCGAATCTCTATTAGATCTAATCGCTGGAAAAACGATTTTATTTATATCGATATTATAGAACTTATATCTCTAGACGATTTCGAAGTATTTGTTACGTTTGCACTTAACTAGATAATAGAATTAAGTGTTCGCAAATAAAATATTTCAAAAACAAGAATAAAATTAGTTTGCTAACTTTCTTTAAATACTATATCGACAAATTTGAATATAGAGACAACAAATACACTCGCATTCGCGTTAACAATAGCAATAAATATATAAATAAAGTTTTTCGAATTTGGCGCAAAGAACGCAAAATACGTATCGAATTAACAATTGTTGTCTTTTCTAAAATAAACAAATGTATCGAATGTTTTAACCAAATCTTAATGCGAAAGATTAATACTATAATTAAAAATGCTGACTTAACTATAAATCTTTGATTAGAGATTATTTAAATAGTTAACTTATATTGCAACATTTTCTTTGTCGTCGAACATTTTGTTACTTTTTTCGAAACAAATATCGAATATCTCTATAACTACAAATATATCTGACGTATTAATTAACAAAAAAAAGCGTTAAAAATTCAATCAAATATTAATTGACAAAAGTTTTAGAATTGCACTCGATTCTCAATTCTAGTAAAATACGAGAAGAAGTATATCTATTGCATAATAGATAACAAAAACAAGATCTAACAAGTGTTAGAAATTTATTAGCTAGACAATAAACGAGCATTATTTAGCTCTAATATTAATTATAGCAAGATTAATCGTCGAAACAACAATACGCGTTTGTCTATAGTCTTATTTACGCAATCTAATATTGCAAATATTATTGATAAATTTCTAAATTCTATAAAAGCTAAATTGGACAAGCTCTTCGTAACAATACTACAACAACAACAAAGAGTTGTTTTGCTCTCGAATTATATTAAGAATTCTAATAAGCTAGATTTATCTATCTTATTTGATATATTATCTTTTTTAGACTTTGAAAATACTGCTCTCTTTAAGTTACTTTTCGATTTCGAAAACAATACTTTTTTTAACTCTACTAACTTCAATAAGTTCTCTGAAATTATTGAATTATTAGATACGTTTCAAAATTTATTATTTTCGAATCTCGATTTAATACTGCAAAAATATTTAAAACTTCGATTGTATCGAAATAAATTTGCAGACTCTTTTACTCTATTGTTCAAAATTATATTATTAGAGCTATATAAGTCTAAAACTTATGTTAAAACTATAGCAGATATCTATTACAAGATAGATTGACAACTAGCTAAACAAAACAAAATTAAATTTTTAAAAAAAAAAAATATCTATATTGTTTGTCTAGTATCTAACGAGTGTTACGTACTTTGTAAAAAATAGATCTACAAGATTAAGCAAGAAGTTAATAGCAAAATTCTTCGCTATAAAGTTTGTTAAGTTGTTAAAGACTTTAAACAACGCAAAAATCTAAATTATATCGAGATCTTTACGATTGTAATTAAGTCTATAAATTATAAAATTATCTTTGTTTTTATTGCTATCAATAGTTGAAATCTAAAGCAAATAAACGTTGTTATTGTTTTTTTTTACAAAAATATTAACAAAAAGATCTATATAAAATTGTTTTACAACTTTGAGCAAAACAAAAAGATTTGTCGATTTAAAAAAACTCTTTATAAACTCAAGCAATTATTTCGAATATAATATAATATTCTTGCAACATTTCTTAAAAAATATTATTTTTGTCTATTGAACTTCGATCTAAGCGTCTTTACTAATAGCTTTACTATTATTGTTATCTATATAAACAATCTCTTGATTGTCAATATTAACAGAAAGTTTATCGATATTATTAAAAAAGTTTTTGTCAATCGATTTAAAATAACTAACTTAGATTTTGTTTAATAATATTTAGAAATCGAAATTAAACGCAATCTTGCAATTCAAATTCTCTATTTAAGTCAAAAAGTATATTTGAAAAAAATACTAAAAAATTACAAGATATAAGAGTATAAACTAGTTGTTACTTCTATAGATATATTCAAAATATATGTTATCGATTCGAACTATATTGTCGATTTAGATTATTGTTATATCTATTAATCGACAATTAATTCTTTTATATACGCGATACTAGATATTTAATCAGATATCGCTTTTGTTGTCTCAGTAATAAACAGATATACTTTCAATCTTATTAGTGCTTACTAAAAGACTATTAAACAAATATTTTGTTATTTTCGAAATACTTTTAATCTTTGTCTTATCTTCTGTAAAAGCATTTGTTCTCTATTAGACTATATTGATATCGACTAAAACAAAAATTAAGATATCTATTGTTCTATTTCTAAATATATCTTTAATCTAGAGAGTGTCGCTATCAATTAATTATCTAAATGTTAATTAACTATTGCTCTTTCTATTTGCGAAGTTAAGTATATCGAACAAACGCAGATTGTTAAGAAGATTATTTGACTTTAAATACTGTTAAAACAATTGCAATTATTTTATCTATTCTTATTGCTACTATTTACGTTAAAAGCTCTTGTTGCTATTAAAACTTTTTCTTTGATACTCTCGACGCTATATCTAGTTGCTACTATTATCTATTGCAACAATCAAAAAACTATAGTGCTTGCTAAGAATTTCGCGCAGTATATTTGGACAAAATATATAAGTATTCAAATTCAATTTGTTCGCGAAAAAATCGCGAATAGTTAAATCAAGCTAAAATATATCTTTATTAAAAAACAAATAGTTGACAAACTAATCAAAGTTTTTTCTTGTAACACATTTAAAGCGTTCCGACAAGCTCTTAAACTAACTTGATAACTAAATTATTTGTAATCTCGAACATAGATATTAGATTTAGTTATTTGAACAACTCGCGACTAGATAGTTGCTATATCTATTGCTGTCGATCTTTGCACTATCTATTCAAATTTGTATCTATTGTTCTCTTTGTTTTACTAATAAAGTTATCAAATATTATCGACAATATTTGTATAGTCTTTTGTCAAAGTTCTATCTCTTATATATTTTTCGAATTTTAGAATATCTCGAAGACGTAAATATACGTATGTCTGCATATAAATTGCTGACAAAGAATTTTTATGCACTTTTTTTACTTTTGCTAGAAAGATGCTCGAGACTTGATAGTTTTAAGATAGATTTCAAACTTAATAAAATATAGAATATAATTTATATAAGAGCTGATTTCTAAACTTAGATCAAATAGAAGTGTCGAAATACTATAATCGATCTAATCTAGTGTCAACACTATTCGGCCCGACACTATCCGGCCCGACATTATATAATTGGTCCGAATAGTTTCGACCAATATATATAGATGGGCAAAGCTCCAGCTCCTACATAGTAACTAAGCGTTCTACCACCTATTATTTTGACAATTTCTAGCTTTTTTTGTTAATACTAAATATTGTTCAAACAACTATAATATCTATATATATATAATAAATAGCAAAGCTTATTATTGTTAAAACAAAGCAAAAGATTTAATAAATAACAAGAAAAATTGTTGCAAATATCTTAAAAATAGCAAAGAAAAAAATTGTAGAAACTATATATATTGCAAAGAGATTTAGAAAGAGAAGTTAAAATAAAACTAAAAAAAGATTTTTATTGTAAGAAAAACAATTATTGTTACAAAGAAACAAGAATATAAGACAAAAAAGATTGCAAATATTATAAAACAAGTTGCAAAAATAGTAATTACAAAAATTATTATTGCAAAAACTAAGATTACAAAGAATATAGAAACAAATAAGAAAATAATATATAATTAGAAACTTTATAATACTTTATAGATTGCGCAGAAGTTGTCTAACAAAAAAAATAGCTTTGATACAAATATAAACAACTACTTTGATCTCTATTTATTGTCTATTATATCTTTATATACTAGTTTGTATACAACAACAATCTTATTTAATAATATAAATACTCTAGTATTATTTGCAAATATTAATGTAACAACAAAGAATATTGTATTTAAAAATATAAAATAGCACTATCAAATATATAGAGATTAGATATATTTAATAGTTTTTTTTCGAATTGTTCTCTAGATTGTTTTTTACTTATTTATAAAGCTTATAGATACTTAGTTTAAGCAATTTAAATTATATTTAAATATATTTGTTATTTCTTAATAATTAATTGTATTAAGAGATCTATTTTTAATCTTAAAAAGTCTCTTTTTTTGTTATCTTAAATTTTACAATTTCTTATCTAAATTATTAACTTTTGATATATAAAATATAGCGCACAATTCTAGCTTTAATTTGATTCTCTAATAGTATAAATCGAGATTAATTTGATAATATATGGCAATATGTAGAAAAAACATCTTAAAATTATTAATGTAAGTGATATATTAATCTAGGTGGCACCCGCCAAGAGACGAGGCGGTGAGGGACGAATTTAGTTACTAACCCGCGATTAACCATTCCTTCAAGGTAAGCTCCTCTTCAGAGCGATGTTTCTATGGTTACCTTACTTTGCACAGGTTAAGTGGTCCGCTTTTCCATCTTCCCTCAGCCAGCCAGTCGGGACTTCTTAATGAGACGGAGTGTACAGCCAACTGTCCAGGCACTGTAAAAGGTAGGTACTTACACTATTCGGCAGCTGGCGATGGTGATGGCGATGGCAATGGTGAGGACTCGAGGTGATCGCAGTGGTCGACACAGATGGTAGAAGCCATGGACTTGCTAAAGTCACGGAATAGCAATGTTCTATCCAGCTTGATGGCCAATTCAATTTCAATCCCCTGTTCTTGCGCCTTTGACCAATCACGCTCGCGGCCAGAAGAAGAACATGCCAGTAGTGATGTAAGGTCAGCATCATGAAGAGGCTAAATGTATGGTGATGAACGGGCTGAAAGCGCAGACTATCGAGGAGAGTCTTGGATCCAGCGATAAAACCCTGAAGCTCCACGCGTCCGAAAGAGACACCGTCGAGCCGAAGTTACTTGTTTTGACCTCTCAATGCATTCGACCCGTCAATGCATGCGCTAAGATTAATCGAACTTCGCAATTCAATAACTTTTGCACCTGTTACTTGAAATTTGAAATAAGTAGCTCAAATTGTAGAGAAAGGTCAGCTCTACGACTGTATCAACTTTTGTTATAATCAAAACTCAATGTACTGTGCTGTGTGTCAGCATATAATAGCTTGTATGGAAGAGAACATTATATCTATCTTTTGAAATCTTCTCTATTACAATATTGATATCAAAAAATAGAGCTTGCTATTCTCTACAATTTGAGCTACTCTTCTTAAAAATCAAGTCGCAATTGCAGAAGTTATTCAACTGCGAAGTTCAAATAATCTTAGCGCATGCATTGACGGGTCGAATGCATTGAGGGTTCAAAACGAGTAGTGCCAAGCCATCTTTTAGAAGTTTTCTACTTTTTTGGACGGGGCATTATTTTTGGTAACCACTAGGCACACACCACCCTACTTTGCTGCCACACCACCCTTACTTTGCTGCCACACCACCCTTCCCCATTAAGCCTAATCGGGTAATCCGACGACCTCGTAAACAAACCAAATCAACAAGGCAAGGGAGCCCATGGAAGGTACTTGATTTTGCGCCTCTAATTACATCTGAAAATTGCCCATGTAGGAGGTCGAAACCCCTAAAATTTGCCCCTCTGTCGCTGTCCCTCTTGCACCTTCTCGTCTACCTTGCTGCGACCTTTGATTACCGCATAGTCTTGCGTCGTCGTATGCTTGTTGAGATCTAGAATAAGCAGATCAATTGACGTCCTTTCGCGATATGCATCAGGCGACGGCCGCAGCTTCATGATCATAATCAATGAAGCTCTTAATGTAGATGGTGGAACAAAAGGTTGATAAGGAAGGTAGAACGCGACGGCGACGACAGTAAACAAATTGGACCCTGGAATTACCCGATTAGGCTTAGTGGTGAAGGGTGGTGTGGCAGCAAAGTAAGGGTGGTGTGGCAGCAAAGTAGGGTGGTGTGTGCCTAGTGGTTACCTTATTTTTAGTCGGTGTCCCCTCGAGGTGGTTCTTTTCTCTTCTTCGAACCCAACCATCTCCTTTTAAATTTATCCAGCATCAAGATGAAGTCCTCCGCTCTCGCACTCGCTGCTGTCGCCTTTGTGGCCCACTCTAGCTTCGCCGCAATATGGCTCGGCTTACATGTATTCTTCAGCCATGTCAACGAGCCCGGTGTATCCGTCAGCTACGGCAATGGCGACCTCCGCTTACCCGTCCCCTATGTCGACCTCTATGTCAATGGACTTGGGTAGTAGGTGTGGTTCCGGGCTCATGCTTTGTCGAGTCATTGATCCGACAAGAATGGAGGCACCATGGGCTGGCTCGACCGATGCCCACAGTCAGTGTTATGATCCGGCCCGCTATACCTGTACTTCCAACTTCCTGTGCCCTATGAACGCCCCCAAGATCCCCAGCAAGTATGCCTGCGGACCTATTGTGGCATCCCAGGAATTTGCGTCGTCGATGAGCTCAGTTTATGGGTCATCGTCACCGTCGAGTTCATCCTCATCACCAAACTCCCAACTAAGTATCTCGGTCAACGCTCCCGGAGCTGGCGACATCGACGGCATCAAGGGCCTTAATTTCATCGTTGACATCACCATCGATGTGACGGCCACAGCCTCAAATGGCCTCATCCCCTTCAAGTCACTCTACCAGGATGCCAACAGTTCCACTTTCGGACCGTGTGCGAATGCCGCCTTTCCTGGTTTGATTGTCTTGCAAAACACCACGATAAAAAAGGGCCCATTCATGGGACCAAACACAAATCTGGCCAAACTTTTCCAGCTAAATGGAGTATCCAAAGTCAAGGATCTTAATTAATATAGCGCGATCTAGGATTCCGATGCAACACTGTTCGATATCAATGCTTCTAGACTAGTTGTTTACTATGTCAAAGGTAAAGCTAGAAAAGAGATAATCTTTACGCCCGAAGCTTCAAACAAATTGATCTTCAATGTCGTCCAAATTCCATTCTTTATTTTCAATCGATTTATCAACGCTATTTCTCCAACAATATCGCAATGCATGAATAGCGCAATGTTTATGCCAAACAACGCGATTATTTCTATCGGCATATCTCTAGTCTTTGCGCAAATCTTTAATCTTTATTATAGCGATATAGTTGAATTTAATAGTTTTGGTTAGATTCTTAATCTTCTCTTCGACGCCAACTTGGTTATAGGCAACTTCCTAATTAGTTAGAATGTCAAATATATCTCGGAATTCGTAAATTAATTGTCGCTAGTCTTTAAACAAGACTCTAACTTGCTTATTCCAAGACTTGTTGTTCTTTTAAATAGCATTATAATTGGAGACCTCTTTTTAGAACTAGACACGAACTTGGTCGATCTTTTTTAGATTAATAATTTTCGGATTGTTAATTGCAACACAATTATTGAAATCTAGACCAAGTAACTAGTGGGGAAGTCTATCGCGAGATATAAATCTGATTAGATTAATGTTTTTCTTGTTAAAGATATTTTATCTATAGATTGATTGTATCGGATCGAGTTATCGAGTTTAAATCAAATACTTGATCTAAATTGAATCGAATTAATTTCAAAAGTTAAAACCGAAAAGTTGATTCAATTTCTTATGTTAAAATTGTCGAATCAAGTCGATTCCTAATATTGGAATCGAAAATCGAATTATATAAATAATAATTTCTTAAAAACACAATATTTTGACAAAAGTAATATATATATATAATGTATATTAGTAGTTATTATAATAAATAACTAAAATAATTCAAACTATATTAAAACTAGTCGATTTAAATCAATTTTTAGTATTTCTTAACGTTGATTCGATTCGATTCGATTCTTAAAAAACCGATATTCGAGTCGATTCCTAATGTTGAAATTGTCGGGTCGGGTCGGTTTCAAAAGTTGGAACCGAAACCCGATCCGACGATCAGTCTATTCATCTGCTGTAATTATCGATACTTCCAATCTTGCCAGTCGCTCTGACCTAATCTCCTGCGTTTCTACTGTGGACATAATTCTTTCGTGAGAGACATAATTGGAGATGATAGACGGGGAGCGAATCTTTGATACTGTTGATATGATTCTTTCGTGAGAGACTTGTCTGAAGATAATAGACGAGGAGCGAAACTTAATACTGTCGAGGCGTATGACAATCATTATAACTGGGTGCGAATCCCGGGACTAATGTTAGCACCTTTATATTCTGCTTCTACAATATATCTCATTTCAACACATGATCTCGGATGCGGTAGTTTTTCTCTTGTAACTCCACGTCCCACCAAACTTCGCTGAACCATGATGTTGGGCAGTGTGTAGCTCATGGACGCGGGGATCGAATTCCAAGTTCAATCCTCTACACCAAACCGCTTAACCCACAAAGAGTAGACACGAACGCGAAGAAGCCAGATAGAAAGAGAAGGGCTTAGAATCAGTGTGTAATATGTACGCCTTACATAGCTGGGCGTCCCGGCGGGTTCAGCAAGGTGCTTGACCTGGTAGGCTCGGCGATCCTCAAGGACACATGCCTGTGCGCGAGCCCGAACGGCATCATCTGCGTGACGAGCATCGCTGGCGGGAAAAGGGGGATGGAGAATTTCGTCCCATTCGGGGTGATTCCGACGCCGGTGAGGTTGACCAGCTACTCCGGGAGCGCGAATGCGTTCATCAAAACCCCAATCGACGAGATCGCGCAGCAGGTCGTGGATAGGACGCTGAAGATTCCAACGAAGGTATTCCGCTTGGAGGAGATAGCCGAGGCTCATCTCGCCATGTAGGAGAGCACGGCTTGCGGAAAAATCGTCGTTCTGACCACTTCCTTGCTCACATCCTTCCCTTCAGTCACTGCGTTTGAACTGCCTTCGGTGAGCCTGTCGAGAGTTGTAATAGCTAGACGGTGACCAGCCCATATTCCACGACGTATTTTTCTGCGGTAGGGCATCCCAGTGCTATCGCTCGTAGAAGACCAGGTGCAACGCATAAGGACGACGTCGCCGAAGCCTACCCCTTCTATTCTAGGGCCATGGGTATACGTCGTTGAATAGGCAAGCCTTGACTTGAGGGCAAAGACCTCAGAGCGGACGAACTCGCCGGTGGTAAGATTGCGAAGGATCCAAACTTGGCCGCTAGGATAAAAGATGCTGTGACTTGGACAAAGAAGTGGCTCTATTCCCGGGCAAAGATGCGCGGAAATTCTATGGTCCTTATTCAGCTTCTTGAATGTGTTGTAAAGCGATGGGAATTCGACAGAGCCGCTGACTAGTTCGAATCGGGATTCGGCCACGTCGAACAAACTGGCCGGTCCGCCGACCGTCTTCGTCCTCGTCTAGGCCTTGACAAACGACTTAGTCAGGGATGATATATCCGCGGCTGTTATTGTTGCTACCAACAAGGAAAGCTCCGCTGCGCCTCGCTAAGCGTCCCATTAGTAAAGCCGAGGTAATGTTGCAAAAGACCATGTGAGGTAAGCCCCACTGGAGCTTTGCATGCATGATTGTTCCGGCGTCATTACCATGACGTTGTTTTGCGCCTCAATAAAAAAAAAGACTCAAACCACTTACTTCTTCTTCAGCTCCGGCCTCTCTCTCGCCAACCCGTTATTCAGCGCATTTCACAACAGCAACCACTCGCTTTCCTAGCTCAGACCCGCCAATAACGGTCGTCCTACCCTACTAAAGGACAGCTCTCAACATCCGTTAGGAATCAACGCCTGGGCTATTCATACTTCAAATATTCATCTCTATCTCTTCTTCCATTGTTGCGCTTTTACGCTACATCATTTCCCTTATCCTATGTGGAAAAGCCTCTTGCGCAGATTGCTGAGAGAACTCGACCCCACTCCGCAACTTCCTCTTGACGCAAGTTAAACTCCCAACCAAGGTAGAACAAGCTGTGTACTTTATACCTTCGACCGCAGACATCCCGACGTTGATGAGTTACACTTGATACCTCTCTCCACTACTTCATCTTCGTCATATTGATAAATTTTTGGTCAAGCCGAGAGCTTCTACTTATATTACTCTACGGACTCTGCTCTCGTTAAGAATTCCTTCCTGGTCAATCCCATTCGGTTGAAGAGAATTGGGTAATTCACGAGTCGATATAGCTCGCACAGACTGGAGCGCATATGCTTGACTTTGCATCAGGTTCCCTCTTTACTCTTCGCCTTTGCGTTTCTTCATCTTGGACAGCTCGCGCAATGATTTCTCCTCTTCCAGCTGAGCCTTTGTCTCATGTTGCTCCATGTCTCCATCCCGGCGCTCTTGCTGTTTTCGCTCGTCTTCAGGCATCAGCGTGACAGTCATTAGGCAAGAGGAAGTTGACATTCAACAATATGATGGTTGTGAGGGGAAACCTCTTACCGCGAAAGTTTTCTCCACTCAAAGTGCCGACACCTGACGTTTTCGTTGGGCTCAGTAGATAAAAACAAAGTGTAGATCCAACTCCGACAAAACCTAAGATCTTGTTCGTGCCATATCGAGGTCAGTACTGCCAACAACACATTTATAGATATCGAGCTAACCGGTCAAAGGACTGACCAGCCTAGAGTCCTCAGAATGGTGCCAGGCCCAGCCCCTGCCTCGCCAGATCTCTCAGGCACACCGCATGGGCGCATAGGGGCATCAGTCGAGATCTGGTCTTTACTAAGTGAGGTTTGGCGACGAAAATCGCGTGGAGGGTGTAAATTGACGGAGGTGAAAGGTAGTAGTGACCATGATGCCGGGACGAGCGAGTCCTCGTATGAGGTTGTGTCCGCGATTCATCTTATTTGACTTCCCGATATAGAATAAACGAGGGCGAGCACTTGATATATGTGGTGGTGATCTTCGCAAGTTTTTCGTCGCAATTTGTTGCGGAAGATCCCTATTAATCGCTCGAGGTGAAGTAGCATGTCGATGTGTATCTTACACAGTACTCGTTTTCACCTATTAATGCAATCTACCTATTAATGCAACGCGCTAGTGATTTAGGTGCATAGACCTAGGGTTAAGCCTTATAACCCTAAAATCTGC
>JAABUL010001278.1_pt1 | contig 48783 bp, 78 predicted proteins | sample 5559151 | NCBI WGS metagenome assembly JAABUL01 (sample SAMN10711876, study PRJNA513368) | rock metagenome | isolation source: Antarctica rocks | place: Antarctica: Victoria Land, Pudding Butte sud
CTCTCGCCGCTTGCTGCTGCTCGAGCTGTTTCAAATTTGCTGTGCACGCCTAGCGTCCCATCAGCCCCAGAACAGATTCCCAGGCCGGTAACCGCAGTTAACCGCTGCTCGCCTCCGGTTACGGTTACGTAACCGCGGTTACTTCGGTTAGGGTAACCTAGGTTACCGGTTACCTGCCAACCCTACCTTCGACTGTTCACACCGGATTCAAAATCTGCCTGAGAAATCTGCCTGAGAAATCGGCCTAGCGGGTTGGGCGGGATCCGCCCCGGCTGCTGGCCTAAGGGATTCCCTTCCGCACATTGCAGCTCTCTGACCTGTTTTAAGCAAAATTGAAAGCTCTTCTCACATCTTCAAGCAACCACAAAGCCTTCTGATCATCAGCAGTGTCGCTATGTGAGAGCTGGTGGTGTCGTTGGGTTTAGGAAAGAAGCAAGCAGCTTTCAGGGGCTTTTGAAGTAGCGATTCTCGCAACCACGGCGGGCATTGGAGGCAGGGAGGGCTAGGACAGAGGAGGCGGTGTCACTGCAGTGCGCAAGCATGCAGGGCGTGGAAGCGGCGGCGTCCGTGCCTGATTTCCTTACCGATCTTCTCGCTCCAATTGGTAGGCAATCTGGCTGGGTCCATGCTGTCACCTGGTGCTGCATGTAGCGTGCGCAGCGGGCTCTACAGGTAGCGTATCAAGCCTGATGCTTATGCGGCAGCCGCATGCATGCCAGGCGCGCCTGCTGTATCACTGCAGCAACAGCGCTACGAACGCCTTTCTGGCAGCAGCGGGGCACAAAGCTGTCCCGCAGCGTGCAGGACGATGCACAGTCGTCTACTTGACATGATGGGGCATGCGTGCGTGCTCTGTTGGAACGTAGCAGCAATCGCACGCTTGTGCAGCTTTTGTGGTGGCTCCCTGGCCTGACAGTGGCGTCTGGAGGTCCATGCAGGCAACAGCGACTGGTCGTGCGGCTTCAGCGAGGACCTTAGCCTGGACGACTGGTCTATCAGCTGCTTGGACCTCATCGAGGACGGCCAGGTATGCATTGAAGCCGATGGGCAGCTTAGTCAGCCCAGGGCTCATCTCGCGCTCTGGTGGCGGCGACAGGCGCCAGGCTGCTGATCAAGCATCGTCGACACCGCTGCGCACATTGCGCTGGTGCATGCCACTGCGCGCTGTGCCCGCCGTCCTGCCTTCTGGGCAACGTCAGTCTAGTCAGCAGGTGACCGAAGTGAATTTCCGCTGCGCAGCTGGCCTGCCGGTCGCCGGCGGACCTAGCGCTATGCCTGGCGTCCGACGCCAAGGAGCTGTGTCTGGTCAGCGGCAGCGCAGGCGATGAGCTGTCGGCATCGAGCGACCTCGACACACTGTGAGTGACTATTGACGCGCTCCCAACTTCTCGCCCGGCCCCTGCACGTGCGCAACACCAACGCAGCACCTGCATTTCTGCCATATCGCGGCACTTCTGCTGCTGCATTGATCTCGCGTGCTTGTCTTGCGCTCGGGCCAGCCTTCAAAACTCCTGGTACGCCAGCTAGCTGACCAGCTGTATGGGGCCACTTACCGCTGGTGCACCCCGGGCCTGCCTACGCATCTGCAGGCAGCTAAACGCCGTCAGTAGCCCTGACAGCCGTGCCGCCCCACGCCTTCTTCGGGTGATCCTTGTCCGCGGTTTTGCAGGACACCCATGTCGTACGGCACGCTGAGTGGGACGACGGACCGCTGTAGCATTGGCGACGATTCCGCCTCATCCCAGGCGCGCATTGAGACCTGCACGCTCAAGTTTGCCGCGCGCACCGCCCCCGATGCGCTACCGGACTGTCCTCGTACTGCTGAGTCGGGGTACCTGCTGCGTGGGTCACTTGCATCGACGCGTGATTGTAGTGCCGCCGATCCGCAGGCGGCCGGAACGGAGGTGTCGGAGCCGGAGGACAGCAGCGTCGTCACCTGCAGCCTCGGTGCCGCGCCCAAGCTGCAGCTGGACTATGGCAATGTCCTCAGGTATATACGTGAGCAGCCACCACAGGGGTGGGTCTCGTGGGGGTCCTGGTATACACATGGCTCGCAGTGCACCGCTGAAAATCTGGAACTGGAGCCGTGCACCCAGGGCATGCGACCACGATGTGCTGGTGTGCTGAGCATGTGGCCATGTCGCTTGATGTATCTCGTTTCCCCTTCGAATGAAGCGCCTGGGAGCAGATGGGCGGCAGCGTGGCCGTCGACGCCGGCGTCGCGGCGCAGACCGTCACGCTGCGCCTGCCGCCGCCGGAGTGCGCAGACGGCCTCCGCGCCGCCATGCCCAGCTACGACCTGCAGGACCCCAGCTGCGCGCTGCCGCCGCAGCCGCCGGCCGGCCTCGAGGGGCTCGCCGGCCTCAGCAGCGGCGCCCCGCTGCGCATGGCGTCCCTGCAGTCCACCGGGCGGTGCTGCTGGCAGCCGGCGACGCTGTCTGCCGACGACGTCCTGCTCGGCGGCGACTTCAGCCCACGCAGCTTCAGCGGCGGCATGGGCGGCTCGCTGAGCGCCGCTGACAGCGACTGCGCGTCTGAGGACATGTTCGTCGGCACGCTGTTTGGCGGCGGCGGCGGCGGCCTGATGCCGGCCATCCCGGCCAGCGGCTATGGCTCCTCTGCCAGCCTGTACGCGCTCAGCCTGCCGGTGCTGCCGCTGTCGCTGGCGTGCATCCCCGCCAAGACCACAGGTGCGCTGGTGTTGCTACTAATATGAGTGTTGGCAGGCAAGCAGTAAGCTGCAGGTCACATGCAAAGAGCCTGACCATCTGCCTCTGTGTGTTTGCTCGCGATTGACATGCTGTTGCATCGCATACTTCTAGCGGGTGATCCCCACTCCGCCCCTTCAGTCTGTCCCACCAGTCCTTTGCTGACTGGCATGGTTCATGCGCCGCAGAGTGTGCCAAGTCTGCGCGAGCAGCGTGCTTTGTACGATACAAGGAAAAGAAGCAGAATCGGAAGAGTGGGAAAATCCGCTACGAGATGCGTAAGATCAACGCGGAGAAGCGCCCCCGCATCAGAGTGCGTGTTTTGCCCCCGCTCAGCACACTGTCGCTCGTAGTGCTCGTGGATGCCTGGCATCACTTGACGCATTGCTCAATCGAAGGCCCCTTCTTGTGCCCCTTATCTTTCCTCAAATATCCTGTCTGATTGTCTGCCGCTGTGCAGGGCCGCTTTGTGAAGCGAGAGGAGCTGACCATGATGCTGGCGGCGGGCGAAGCAATCCTGTCGACCGCCGCCTCGAGCGTGTGCGAGTCGTCTTGGCTGTGAGCGGCCGCGTCCGGCCGCCAAACAGCAGATGCCCCGCCCCGTCTGCCCGGCACTTCGGCCGCGTGCCAGCGGCATGGCATGCACAGCGGGACGCACACGCATTGCAAGCCGCCCCGCCGGTCTGGGGCTCGTCAGTCGCCAGAGGCCTTCAGCTCAAAGAGTCAAAAGATCTGACTCTTAAAGCTTGGCCGCCCACAGCTGGCGCCAGAGCTGGCCAGCCTGTGGCGGCGCAGCCGCCAAGCAGGGCGGCCATCACGACCGACATGTGAGCAACGATGTCGAATTGGCCTCCTTATTGAGAAGACAAAACCGATTTTTTCCAGCGAAGCACACGACTCCTTCGGCCAGCCGCATGCGCCCAGCGGCAAATAAGTTTCGTTTTCGTTCCCAGCGGGGAGGGCGCGGGAGCAGCTGCCTGTGCTGCCGACACCTGCAGCTGCCGCACTATCAGCTCTTCTGTTACTGCAGCGGGCCACCATGAGCCGGCCGCACCACACGAGCAGCGGGGACGTGATTTCAGCGCGTATCCCTTTTCAGCCACAGCCGCCGCCGCAGCACAGCAAACTGACACGCTGGGCTTCGGGTCGAGCCGAGGGAATGAACTGACATCTGCAGTGAGCGAATTTGACACAAAAACAGCGTTAGCGCCGCGGGCAAGAGCTTGACAGCGTCGCGGTACAGCACTGCAACGAATGCAGTTGTACCAGCAGATGGCACACCATATGCGAGTTATTTCATTGGCTCAAAATTGACTCATGAGCCTCGTGTTGGACAGTGCAGCATCCTGTCCCGCATTGGGGCAGGCGCCATGTGCGTCAAGTATCCTGTTGACCTGCCAGCAGCAATATCTATAACATAGCTCGCCTTGTCACAACATTTGATGGTATCTGTCGTGTGTCCGCGTCAGCCTCTGTCCAGATGACAACTGTAATTTCTTGCTGTTGCAAACACGATTCCCGCACTCAATACCGCAGCATGATGGTGTCTTGCATATCTGCCCTCTCCTGTCTGATGCCTTACGACGGATGTGTATGCCTTTATGCGTCCCGACGCTGGCCACAGCCACTGGATGTAGGCAGGTACATTGAGGAAAAGTGGTGACCTAATTTAAATTGCGGTGTGGTCATGTCTTCCCTCTTGCTCTGCTTGAAAAATGGACCAAGCACCTCCTAGAGTCTGTTAACTTTTCGCAACGAATGTATGACCTGCCCAATCAAATGCCCTCAAGCCAATGCGCTGTTTGAGGGCGTCATATGATGATGATAATGGTACACTGGGTTCTCAGCCGCTGTGCTCAGCCGAAAGCGGGCGTGTCCAGCCTGGGTTCCTCCCCCTCGACCGAGGCTGGTTGCGGCGCCACGGTGCAGACCAAACCCCACGGTCCCGCCTCGAACGCCTCCTCCCAGCTGAGCCCACCGTGAAACGCCTCAGGGAGCGCGGAAAATGGCACGCAGCTAGCGCTATGTCGATGCAGCGCTCGTGCGTTCAAAACCAGGCGTCTCGGGCCACATGGCGCACGAGTCTCGCCCAGCCCCCTCCCCGCAATTGCAAATCCCGTCACCCAACAAAGAGCGTGTGGACTTGCATTCCAGTGACGGTTGCTATGAGGCAGGCAGACTGCAGCGAGGCAGGCTGGCAGGCAGGCTGCTGTTGCGCTGCCAGAGCATTCTACGATGGTCCTACCTTGAGGCATGCTGGTCCAGTAGCGCGGCGGTGCACGGCTGCAGCCGCACATCCTCCCCCTGCGGCATGCCATCAAAGTGCAGTTCCTGTTCTGGAACTTGGCAGCCGAGGTGCAGGAGCTGGGGCAGCTGCAGCAGGGCAGCAGGTCGCAGTGGAAGGATGGAGGCAGCATGCGCATGCTAGCTCCGACACTTGCATCACATATTGCTTCTCATAAGTCTGAGAAGTGCTTCAGCAGACTCACCGTGAAGCTGGATGCCGCCTCCTCCCAGCCCTGCGCATCGACGCTGAGAATGTCGAGAGCAACTTCACGTCATTGCCGTCGCACGACAACTTCGCTGACGATACCTCAGCCAGGGGCGTGAAGCTTGCGTGCTCTTTCACGTTGTTGTACCTGGAGCCGTACCTTGTTGTGACCCAAACAGAGGACGCACTGCGCATCCGCCGCTGCCGTCTCGCCGACGATGATGCGCTGCAGGTGGCTGCGCGTCTGGCCGTCAAGCGCCGCTATGGTGTACAAATCCCCCCGAAAGTGCACCGCGGCGGCCTGCGGAAGCAGAATCGAGACCCCTTCAAGCCCTGCAGGCTCACTGACCACTGCACAGTCGTGCTGCGGTGCCTTGCCATGTCAGGTGCGGGCACGACTGCGCCAGCTGGGCACAGCAAACGCTGCCACCTGCTGGACGACTGCGGCAGCGCATGGAGCGACTTCGTGAGCTGAGCTGAGCTGTGCCACATGGGCGTGCGGCGTCATGCGGATCCCATCTCGTGCCGCTCAGCAAATGTGCCGCTCACTTCCCAGGATGTTCAGTGCTCTGCTGCAGACCCTCTGCGGGTGCTCAGCACAGAGCCAATCTGTGCCGGATTGGCAGCAGTGCGGACAGGAGGGCACCTCGATGCCAGCGTCGGCGGACTGCATCGCCTGCAGCGTCTGCCGCGTGCGCGTCGAATCGCTGCACATGACCAGGCCCGGCACCCAGCCCAAGTCTGCCAGCTGCGCCGCCACCTGCCGCGGCAAAGAAAGTTCACTGCAGCTGGGACACTCACGAAGATGTAATGCAGCATGTGTTCTGCTAAAGTTGCTGGGGGCGCAAGCCACCCTGCCAGGTCGGAATGAGCCATATGCTGCTGCACATTCTTGCACGGCGGCACGGCGCACTTGCCGCCCCACTGTGGCACTCTCCGCCGACTGCATTTGGGCCAAAACGCCGCACCTGCTGCGCGGCTGCTCGCCCGGCGGGCGTGATCTGTCTGTCGTGATCGCGCGTGCTGTCTGCCGTGTCTTCACTCTCGGCGTGGCGCATCAGCACCAGACGCAGCCTGCGGCAGCAGAGCAGCCGCTGTGAAACGGCATGAAATAAAGCCCTTACTTGGAGTACGCAACAGGTTGCAGGCAACATGTGTGTCGCGATAGCAGGCAGATGCAGCCGTAGAGGCTTTTAAACTTACCTGCTGTCCTCCCCAGAACGTCCTGAGGCTGCTGCTGCATGCAATTCGCCGCGAGCGGATCGCGCCGGGCGCTGCCTTATGTGGAGGCCGGCCACCGGCGCCCACACTCTGCTCCTTGATGTCAGCACCTGGCAAAAGCAGGTTCTTCACGATCAGAACCTCTTTCTGCATGTATCTGCGACGTCTTGCAGCACAAATGACCACTGCGTGAAGTCCAGTAAGATTGCGCAGGCAATGTTTGCTCACCGGTGCTTGGTGTGCGGGACTCGTAACCTTCTGTCTGGCTGAGGATCCCACGGGGACTGTTTTAGCCGCGTCACACATTGCTGGATGGGCGGCCCGCGGCTGCAGCTGTCCCAACGTGGCCACCATCCACAGCCCCCAGTCAGCGATTGCTGAAGCGCTCGCCAGTCGCGATGCAGCGATACAAAGACGGGCAAACGACAAAGCAGAAGCTGATACAGATCCTGCAAATGCAATGCAAGTGCACCTGTGAGATGTGTGCGTGGGTTACAGTGCAAACCCTCCTCCCTGGCATGAAGCTGCACTGGTGCAAGCGCACAATGATGCTGCTTGCCCGGGTTGGAATATATCGTCACCTTACAACACACACATGACCGTCCAATTTAAATCCGGCAAGATCCGACAGCCAACTTAGTCAAAAGACACGCGCGCCGCCAATGCATATCATGACGTGTGCGCATTGTGCGGCGTCATCATAGCTGCACTTCAAGCTCCGCACTCGCAGCATGGATTGCGCGGTAAGTGTCACTGAACATTAAGGGTGAATGGCTTCGACGAAGCTGAAAACTCCAGCTGCTGCAAGACGCCACGGTGGACCAGCAAGTCTGTCGCCCGCTCCGTCAGACGGCCACTGAGGGATGTGGTCTGCACATGGACCTTGCTGGAGCACCAGCGCTACAGTCACCCTCCGCTTTCCGCTGCCCAGTGGCCAGCCCAGCCGGATCAGAGGTCATAGCGCATGCCGACGTAGCCATGGAAATCGGTGTTGAGCGACCAGTTGTTTTCCCGCACCTGCCCATAGTAGTCCTGCACACAATGGCAATACAGATCAACGGAAAGACCACAAGACTGTGAGAGGAGGCGGCAAACAAGGCGCTTCTGCAAGCTCCAACTACCCTACGCAGTCGTGGGGTCTGATGCCGTCAGCACTGCCAAGCTGAAGGCGCTGTCGGGTTCTGAACGCCTTGGCATTGGAAACGCACCCCCTTGAAGTTGCCCTTGTCATCGACGGTGCCTCGGTACCCGACGGCAAGCCGCACGTCCTGCCGCTCTGTGAAGTTGTAGATGCTTTTGCTCAGCCGCACATGCCCGTGGCCCACAGGCTGCGAGTTTTGAGCCGCATGAATTCTCAGTGCCTAGCGCGCAGCCGTTTGTTTGCCGCAATCACGTCGCAGCAGATCATCAACTGCAATGGCTGAGTGTGCTTGCTTGTGCAGCACGGCTGGCCCCCAACAGCGCAGATCGACTGGTTGACATGTGCGCGACGATGGAACCATCAATGTCTCCTAACAAAGGAGTGATGCACACACAGATTCAGAGTCCACCCCACCTTTTTTGTGCGGGTGTTGACCTCGGCGGACGCCGCGACCTTGAGCCACATGTCCAGGCTGCCGCCCACGGCGGTGTGCTTCTTCAGCAGCAAGCCGCCGATGATATCGTCGTGTTTGCTGTCGAAGCTGATCATGGGCCCGATGCGCAGCTTCGTCTTTGCCAGGTAAATGTTTCGCCGCCGTACCGCGCCAGTGACGAACTTGCACAGGCTGCCATTGTAGTCCAGCTGGCCTGCGGGTATCATTACCGTTGACGCTTCAGCCTCAAACTCATGTGAATACGCGACTCGCTGACCACAGCCATGCCGTCACCGGCATAGCCGTCGCCGGTACGACAAATGCTGCGATGGAGCCACTGGCAGTGCAGGTCTAGCGCCACGCGCCGGCATCAGACAGGCAGCGGCTCGCCTGTGCGTGTGTTGAGCACGCCCTGCACTTTCAGCGCCAGGTTGCCTAGGATGCCGCTGCCCGGCGTCAGGATCGTCTCCCTGAACCGTATGCCCAGGTTCTTCCTTGTATTATCAAAAAGGAGTTGTGTCTCCATCTCGGTCGTTTGTGGTTGATAACTGGGCTAAGCAGAGGCGGCTCGTGAGCTTGTGGCCTAAAATCAGCTTAGATGGCCGACACAGAGTGACCACCGACGCTGCGGCCTCACTTTCCACTACCGAGGTGCTGAGGCAGTGAGAACCTGCAGAGGGTGGCAGAGGGGCCAATCCTGCTGCCGCTGGAGGGTTTGCCAACCCCTTCCGGAACCACGTGCTGTGAGGGGATGCAAGGTCGGCGACGGAGTACGGCGTCTCGACAGAGCATTAACGCACAGAAACGGGCTGGCGCAGCGATTTACATCGATGTTTCGCGGCAGTGCTGCTGCGGTTTTGCCGTCCTGCACGGCCGATCTCGATTGCGCAGGGGTAATATGTGTCGGTGCTCGTCCAAGCTGGTAGTCCCGTGCCCTGTCAGAGACCTGCTCCTCTCACTTTGCTTGCTTGCACCATGTCTTGTGAGCGCAGCAAGTGCTATTTGAGACTCCTGAAGAAGCCTAACAGGTGTGCAAACAGCTGGCCCGACGACACGGCCTGTCGACTTTTGTTCTTTTTATCATCTTCTCAGATCGCCTCTCTGCAACTCTGATACGCATCAATGCCGTACGACAAGACGTACATCACTGTCTCATCAACATCATGGTATCGCAGGTCAAGCGACCACTATGGCGATGCGGATGACACAGGCCGTGCACAGGCTACAGTCGCTGCGGCCTGCACAGCTCGCTGCATCAACGCGCGGCTTTGCGGGATTTGATGAGCGAGAGCGTGGAGAGGAGGTAGGCGAGATCATGCATAATGCATAATGCACCTTTCGTCTGCTGGTCTGTGAGCGCACCATGAAGGGCAAGGTGATTGGACACGGCGAGTGTTGGCACAATCCGGCGTGTCAACCCAGCACCTCGGAAACTAGGCATTGCAAGGACTTGCTTAGCATCCCTCGGCGTTGCTGACACATATTCGTATTTGGTGCAGCGCGTGTGGTTCAACAGGGAGGTGCGCCGCGTACGCCTGCATCATGCGGGCTGTGTGTGCATCATAGCGCTGTTCTGCATGGGTCCCATGCACTCTGCGTCACACACGTTAACGATGCCTACCGACCACCTGCCGCCATCGTACAGGAGGCAAAGCAGCTCGAGAAGCTGCTGGAGAAGATGAAGAAGGCGCCATCCTCCCCGGAAGCGGTGCGATGCAAACCCGCACGCTGCGGCATTGTCCGGGATGTGCACTACAGGTCAAGAAGTGCAGTTGTCTTCAGCATCTGGAGCTTCGTCTCAAATGATGCCGTGGCACCTGCAGGTGGAAGCGTCTGGCAGCACCTCATCTGACGAGGCAAAGCTGAAGGTGTAGGTTTCCGCTCAGTCCTGCCAGTGTTGCAAGAGCCCTGGTCCGGTTGTCACAACTCGGGACATGTGTATCGTCAGGCGCTCTATTGCATGCGCTCAGGCAAAGATCGGTAAGGTGACATGCACTGTGCTGGAGGCAGTACGGAAGCGCAACGTTCGCGTGACTGTGCAGTGCTGCCACGAAACGTCTACACCATACCACATCTTCGCGAGCCTGCATTTGCGTGCTGCAGGCGATTCTGGGCGAGAGCACGGACCCGGCCACCCTGGCCGCCCTGCAGGCCTGGAAGCAGCAGGCGAAGTAGGTCCTTAGCTTTTGGCGTTATTTTGCAATTGTCCGCCGTCGCCGGCTGCATGTGTCGAGGCGGCAGCCCAACGACCGTTCGCTGGGCGGTTGTGCAGTTTCATCCGAGCAAATTTACTTGGGTCATGTCCGCCTAAAGCACCTAAAGGGCGGGCGTCGCCTACATTAGAATTACGCCGCGCTTGCTGCTGCCATGGTGCGAAGGCTGGGTCGGCCATGCCAGCTTTGCTACCGTTGGATACCTTTGCCAAGACGTTGTAAGCAATCTGGTCACCGGAACTCGAGTGCACGCACAGATACTTTCTGGGTAGGCGCCATCATGAGTTTTCACAAGATGTTCATCAAGTTGTTATCATTGGCTGGGAATTGTCAGACCAGCGCGTTTGCGATCAGGTTCACAACCTTCTACACGTGCGCTCGTGCAATTGCTGGACGGAGTGAATGAACGGATCTCTTCTGAATTGCAAGTCTGTGCTGACTGTGACCAAGCAAAAAGCATCGGATGCGTGGACCGTGCATCGTTGAAAACGGTTTCCTGGGCTGTTCGGACCTGCTTGAGTTGCGCCAGGGCTGACTGCTTGACGAAGTTTAAGGAGCAGTGCCACAGCGCCACGCAAGTGATCTCGCTGCACGAAAGTGCAACATGCTGCGCCAGTTCGGTGCCGGCAGGCGCCCGAGGCACCTCGTCAAATTGCTCAGCTGGGCGTCCGCAAGAGCGTCGTGTGCCACCGATGCATCCTGGCGTCTGCCGGTGCTGGCGCATGCCGCACAGTTGGCGAAAGCACATGAGCAGGCCGAGAAGCATCGCTTCGACGGCAGGGTGCTGGCGTTCGGTGTGGCAGCCGCGGCGGCAGCAGTTTGCACAGCAGACGCAAACGCCAGCGAGGTGAAGGGTGATCTGCCGCCGCCGCCGACAGGCGACGCCGCCAGCAACACCGGCGAGGTCCGCACACGGCGCTCTCGGGCTGCGTCGATCCTGTTGCAGCCACCCACGTGCACATAACTGCGTGCTGCTTGGTTCGACCATCCCCGGAGCATCTGCAACTGTGACGTCAATTTGAACTGCAGGGGACACATCTGGTTCCGCTGCGGGAGAAGCAGCGGCTGTACTTCCTCTACGAAAAGCGCATCAGGGAGCTGTCTAATGCCGAGAAGGTATTCGAGTACTTCGCAAACGAGAAGCGCCTGGATGGCAGCGCCTACATGCGACCACAGGTGCTGCACTTGGATCTATGTTGCGAGCGCCAATGCCCTTGCAGCATGTGCAATCGTCCGAGGGTGCGCCGCTGAAGGATCTGCCCAAGGCTGGGAGCAGCCCCTTGACAGCGCCCTGCGGGCAGCATGCCAGCGGGGATGTGCATGCAAGCGGAGTCCGTACCACAGTCTCGATCGTCAGGTCAAGGAGGGGACCAAGATCCCTGCACGATGTGATCTTCTGGCCATGCCGCGGCAGGATCTGCTTGCAGCTCTCATCTCAGTGTACCCGCCGGACCGGGACACCGCCATCCGCAGCGGCAGCCTGCCAGGCGAGCCCAAGACGGGGCCAGTCGCCACGCCGGGCGAGCGGCAAGTGGTGCGGCTTTCTCACTGATTTTGAGCATCTGAGCGGCTTTCATGACTGCAGCTCATGAATGCTGCACTGCGCATGTCAGAAGCCTACCTGCAGTCTTATCAGCCTTCACTCCTGCTGGGCATTCTTCAATAACCCTTGCTTCGTGATTGCATAGGTATGCTGGGGACTGTTATTGGTCATAGTCTCAACACACTGTTCATTGTTCAATGTGAGGCGCCTCATGTGCTGCACGCGCAGAGCAGCTTCTTCCTGAAGCACTTCGACATCGATGATGACGGCTTTATCAGCTTCCACGAGTACCTGCTGATCATCACGCTGCTGTCCATCCCCGTGAAGGCAAGGCAATCCTCAAAAATGCTGCATCGACATCAAGAAGAACACCGAGAGCTGACGAGAACATGTCAGAAAGTGCATTGTAGAGGTATGGCATCAGCTGCGCCACACCACATTGGTCTATTGCCTTTACGTCTCCAGCGCTGCACGCCACCACACGCCGCTGCAAGCTGCGTGGATGCGGCATCCAGGCGTGATCGGCAGCCAGCCGTCACCCCGCATGACTGCAGTGTTACATTTAGGACCTCTGCGCAGGATGCCGAGACGGCGTTTGCGATGCTGGACCAGGATGACAGTGACACCATCGACAAGGTGGCAGTTCCCTCCTCTGTTCGTTGCATTGCTTGACAGTGGCGCAACACGGGTGGACCAAGGAAATCTGCTGCGCTTGCTCGACAGTGGGGACGGGTGAAGCCATGTTGCATGCCAACCCATTGTCGCTGCCAGTTCATGACACAGGCTGTGGTCGGGGGCTGACAGCGGCACTGCAGTCTCAATGCCCCCGACTCAAGCAGCAGCCGTTGAAGACTGCAGATGCGCTGCCAAGGCCCTTACCCATACCTTGCGTTTTTCGCAGTCTGCGATGACGACTTCTAGACCCTGAATATCAAATCTGCCGCAGGAGGAGTTCATGGCGCTGACGGCGGTGCTCAAGGACCGCACTCGCCGCACCGCCGGCGCCGGCGCCGGGCGCTCCGGCTTCCGGCAGGACGCAGAGTGAGCTTCGTTCTAATTCTTCCGAAATCCTCCATAAGATCCATGCCAGTTCAGCTGCCTGCAGCTCCTGCTGTGCGCCTGCCCTGGGAAATACTGACATGCCGTGCTGCGGTCGGCCGCAGCTTCATGTGATCTGGCACGGAACCTGCAACCCGCAACCCGCCGGCAACCCTGCTGCGGTGTGGGCTATGCATGGCGGGCCTGGACGACACTGGGCTGATGCTGAATTTCGCCGGGAAGAACGGTATCAGAACGCTGGCCCAGAAGCTGGGCATTGTTGAGACCATATCTTGCGACTGCTCCCATTCGGAAGTACGCTGAATTGGCCTCATGGTGCAGCGTGGACGACTTGGGGCTGACTTGTCTGGAAGGGCAGGCAGCACCAATGAGCTGGACCCGGCTTTGTAGAAGCAGTTGGAACCAGCACTTGCGGTTTTATCACATTCTGGGCTCCACGTTGTTTTGTCATTTATTTCGCCGCAGCGTGGACGACTCGGGGCTGATGCTGCATTTCTTTGGGGAGGACGGCACCAAGAAGCTGGACCTGGCGGCCTTCAACGCCTTCCTGACGGGCCTGCACGCCGAGATCGACCGCCTGGAGTTCCAGCACTACGACCCGCGCTCGACGGTAAGCAATGATCAGTATGCTGCACAATGCTCATGCAGGAATGAGCGTTTCCGTTTGGCAGGCTCGAAAGAGCATGTCCAGTGGTTCTTGCACATGTAAAGTGAGCGAGAGTTGAGCGGGATGCTGTAAAGCTGGAGGAGGAGTTTGAGTGTGTGGCTGTGCTCCGTGCAGGGGTGGATTACGGGGCGGGACTTTGCGCACAGCATCGTCGCGTCCGTCGGCCTGCACCAGATTCACCACTACCTCCGCAAGGTGGGCTCTGAAGCCTTGTCGTCACTGCTCTGGCGATTGGGCTGCAGCGGCGTCAACAGACTGCCTGCCTATATGCGGCGCGCGTCTCCAAAGCGGCTGTCTGCAAGCCCCGCATTGATTGTGCTGCCGCTCAACAGCGCTCCAAGGAACACGGCCGCACGAGCACCATAACACAGACACAGATGCGAAAAGGCACGCGAACCCAGACAACTTGGGTTCTGACACACACGACTGCTGGCGCAAACAGGTGGGCGATCTGCCGGAGGAGTTGAAGGACGCAAAGGTTCCGGCGGAGGCGTTCCTGGCGTTCACGGAGCTGTGGCGCAATGTGCACGCGCTCGCGGTCGCCACCGACCTGCACTACAACTCCATGGGCTACTTCCGGAGGGACGACTTCAAGGTGGGTCGCATGTGTCCATTTGAGCCCAGTTTGAGCCCAGAAAGCAACATTCTACGTTGACCCCTGCTCATGACTACAGCGATCAATGTACACTGGAGCTCAAGTCAGCTGCCGCGAGGCGCTGTGTGGACTGCGTGCGAGGCTGACTCCAGGGTGGCTGTTGAGGGTGGTGCCGAATGTTGTGCAGCGGGCGTCGAGGAAGATCGCGGGAAAGCAGCTCGACGACAACCAGGTGCCCTCATGACCCTGATGTTCCCGTTCGTCCATGAACCAGCATCCAGGCTGTCAGCGGCGGGCAGAGCCTGGCGCCTGATCGGACAGCGCATCCCCTGCCCCATGTTAGGGGGTCTGTGGACTTTGTATGCTATGCGCTGCATGGCGTCTCTGTTGCTGCGTCCTCCACGCAAAGGGCAATCCCCTTTGCAACCTTAACCCTGTGCAAAAACAGTCAGAGTGGGGTGCGCAGGTGGACATCATCTTCGCCCTGTTTGACGTGGAGAACGATGGCTCGCTCGCGTGCAACGAGTTTGTCAACGTCATCCGGTGAGGAGTTCACCAACTTTGAGGTTGAGAAGTAGACCCTGCATATGTCACCTGCGCCCGCAGACATGGGGCTGTGCTGTGCCGCCAGAGGAAGCCAGTGTGCACGCGCAGCGGCGTTGCATGTCGGCTGCCATTCCAGTAATGAGCCTGGGGCACAGTGAAGTGATGGGGCTGTGTTTACTGTGTCCCGCAGGCAACGGGAGGGCCGGCATGCATCTACGACCAGTCCAGCCGTCATTGATGAAATGAGGGACATGGGTGTTTTCAACTGCCTGCGGAACTGCGTCGGCCTGTGAGCGAAGCACTGCAAAACCATTGGAGCGTTTGTTGTGAACCATTGGAGCGTTTGTTGTGCAGTGGTCTTGGTACTCGTGAATGATTATGCTAAGTACCGAAACAGATGAAGTAAACAAATTGTGATGCAGCGACATTAAGCATACGGTATCATTGCCATACTAGCAAATGTTGACAGCGGAATTTGCCGTCGAATCGCTGTGCGGCCACCTGCTGGTTCTAATCTCGTTACTTCCTTGCGGACACTGCTGGTACCTGCTGCGCTACCTAAGCATGCTATCCTGTGCATCGCTCCGCACTGCCACACAGAGCAGAGCTGCACCCCTGTGGCTGGCACTGCCAGCGGTGGCCTGTCACTTGCTGATTGCTAGGGCCGCCTGTAGCGGCGTGTAGATGTTGCCGACGCCCAGCGTCACCTGGCCGCCGTCGGAGAAGAGCGCAGCGCCGGTCGCGCCCGCAGCCGAGGCGCTGTTGTTGATAAATTTGCTGCCGGAGATGCTGGTTTGCGACGTGAGCGCCGAGATCGCACCGCCCCGCACTGCCGTGTTATTCTGCAGACACGCAACATCACAGTTGCAGCTAGAACCTGCTGCAAGCCTTCCAGGCTTCGACAAAATGTGGATGAGACCAGGGAATCCGCTGCTGCTTGCATCACAAAGAAACGCCCGGGTGACGGCACAAGCTTTGCAGGTCTTTAAAGGGTGGCTGCTGATTCTGCACAGGCTGCACACCTGGAATGTGTTGTACAGTATGTTCATGATGCGGGCGTCCTTGAAGCTCAGCGCGCCGCCGTCTGCTGACGCGGCGCCGTTGACCATCACGGAGTTGCTGATGGCGCCAATCGAGGTGTCCTCTGCGGCAGGTTGACAGCAGAGCCGTCATGGTTTCAAGTAAGGCGAATGCAAAAACTAAGGTCGTATGATTGACTCGCTTGCACGACTGGAATCGTGGTGAGTGGGAGACACGCTACTGGCGACTCACGCATCCGATGGACCTTTGCCTCATTGTATGGCAGTCAGACCATCTTCAGGCAACACCAGGTCACTGTCGCATCACCTTGTAGAGCTCTTGTCAAAGCGCACCTGCATACACGCCGGCACCGCTTCGCGCGGTCATGTCGGTGAATGCGTTGCTGTCGACCAGCATGATGGTGCTGCCGTTTGCGAAAATGGCGCCGCCCTCCGCCGATGCCTGTGCATGCACAGCACACACTTGCACTGACCATCCTGCTTCATGTCGCTTCGAGCTTTACCTCTATCTGCTTCCGCGTTCCTTCCGATTTCAACAGCCAGCTCAGAGGCCACAAGGTGACGACCCCTCAGTACCGTCCTCAGGCGGGTGCGACGGCCAGGGCATTTTCAAGCCTCAAAGGCACGCTTCGAAATGTCACCTTGCCATCCGAAAACTCGCTGCTGTACACATTCGTCACGATGGAGCCGACTAGGTGGATGCTGCCGCCCTGCGCGGCGGTGTTGTCCGCAAAGCGGCTGCCGTTCACGTCCCCCTGGCTCCGCAGCCGAGCCAAGGCGCCGCCATTGCCGCCTGGACGAAGAAAAGCAGAACCCTTGATTTGTCATGTACGGTCTCAGGCTTGAAGCTCAGCCTGGGAAAGGCTGCTGTCAGGCCGAACGGGTGGATGTCGTCTGGCAGCGGCTCAACAACGGCAGTCTAGCACAAGAAAACCTTTGATAGAAACAAAGTTTAGATGCCAGACAAGCCGAAAATGCATTATGGTCCATGTCCTGGACAGCAGGGACGGAGCCATCCACTAGTGCACTGCAATCTGCCGCAGCACCTCACCTGCGGTGTTGCCGCCAAAGTTGGAGCCGGCCACGTCGCCGATGCTGTTTGTTTGGTGCATGGCGCCACCATCTTGGGCGGCACTGTTGCCAAAGAAGGAACTGCCAGCCAACTGGGCATGGGATGACACCTGTGCGACCGAAGAGACCGTACGTGTGATTCCTTATGCCTCAACATTACACATGCCGCTGCAGTGGGTGCAATAAGACAACATGTTGCTACGACAGGCCGCATCTGTCACCTGAGCAATGCCGCCGCCCATGTCTTTGGCGGTGTTGCCCGAGAACTGGCAGTCCACGATGTTGCCCGACACAAACTCCTGTGCGCACAGAGCGATGCTCAGCCAGGCCACTGGCCACGCATGGCTACTCCATGCATGCTGTATGGGTTCGTGGCGGGGAGGTGCCTTATGTTGAAATGAAATTTACATTGAAATCTAGTACCTGGTGCAGTGCTCCGCCGGAGGCCGCCATATTGCGCACGAAGCTGATGTTCTTGAACGCAAATGTGCCTGCCGAGAAAGCCACGATGTCTGCGCCGGCCTGTGTAGCATTGGTCGTTTTTCCTGCAACTGCAGCACGCGCCAAACGTCAACACCGCAGCGTTGCGCTCGTGGCAGTGCGGCACAGCAATGCTGCGGTCTACATGCCGTCAAATATTACTGGACTTTTTGAGACCCCCATGCCGGGCACTGCATGTCAGTGCGCTTCAAAGGGGATCCTTCACTACGGTCTGCAGCAGGTGCACGCTGATAGTAGCTGCAGCATATGGCACATACAGCGCCACAACCGCCGAAGTGCTTGCCTGGCATGTCAGGGAAGAAGCCGGTCTGGTAGACAGCGCCGCCAGAGTCGCCGGCGGTGTTGTTGGCAAAGGTGCAGATAGATCCGGACAGCTTGCTGTCGGTGTCGGCGTAGATGGCGCCGCCATGGCCCGACGCTGAGTTGCCGACGAAAGTCGCGTTCTTGAAGTCCAGGACGCTGCTCTGGATGTAGAACACGCCGCCTGCACAATCACCGATCTGGGCTCAGCTGCGGCGGCGGGCTCGGCTGCGGCGGCCGCGTGTTCTCCAGCAGGCGCGGCAATCGTGGAGCAAGGCACAACATACCAATATCCGCTGAAAACTCAACATGATCAGCAAGCTTGGTTTTCTCGACCTTCAATGCCACACCCTGCTCAAATCCAGCCCCTAGACCGAGGAACCATGCACGCCAGAATAGTCACTGCCATTATTCTGGCGACCGCGGACAGAGGGAGCAAGAGGGTTCCAGAGGTGTTTTCCTCTTTGTAATCTCCTCAACAGAGACGACCTCGACAGAGGCGCACCATCGCCCTCCTGGTTGGCGTCCTGGAACACGGAGTTCGAGACCGCCACGCTGGCGCCCTTGCTGGCCACCAGCAGCCGGCCGCCACTGAACTTCTGGTCCGCCTGCCGAAGGATGTCTGGGAAAGTCGGTCGGTGTGCATGACCGAGGCATCAATGCTCATGCATGGCGAGTGAAGCTCATGCATGGCCGGCGGCGCCGGAAACGACTCGACGGCTTCGTCGTCAGGCATGTGCATTTCGGAGCTACCAAATGACAAGCTGAAGTCGTTCCAACTACCAATAACCTACCAACGTCACCTACCTGGACATTGTCCAGCCGCGCGGTGCTGTTGATGACGGCCAGCGCAGGGTCCGGCAGCTGGTAGAAGACGCAGTCTACAAATTCCGTTTCCACCGGCGAGTCCTTCAGCACCAGCAGAGCGTCTGTCGGGTTGTCCCCCGTGTATGGCAGCAGCTTGAGACCTGCGCAGACGGCGGAAGAGGCACATGTGAGCTTTGCTCACGAGTTTATTCGCCCCTTTTGCTCATCCAGCACCGCATTTGATGTTGGCCTCCCACAATGGCCGGCATGGCCGGGCAGCCAGCATGCACTGCCAGGTGCATGCACCGCCGCAGGTGGCGCCGCACTTGGGCTCTTTTTCATGTTGAAAAAAAAATCCCTGTTCCTGTAGGAGTCCCTGCTCTGCCAGCTCACCTGTGACATATGGCTGCGCGTCCAGCAGCCGCTTGGAGGCGTACAGCGCCGGCAGCGGGCCGCCCAGCGCTACCGCGGATTTTAGCTGGATGAACGCCGTGATGTCGCCCGCGGGCGTGCCCATCATCACCACTTGAATGGCCACAGGGGCGTCCGCCCCATGTGCAACCTGTGCGTTGGCATTGGGTCGGTCCCAGCCGGCCTTATGAAGAGGCGACAGGCGTGCAGCGCGCGCGAGGGGATCCGCAGCAGAGTTTCATCAGTCCGTCATTCTTGAGGATGCGCATGAGCGTTGCCAAAGAGGAAGCCGAATGGCTTTACCTGGAGCAGTGCGGCCAGAGTGACGCCGAGCAGCAGCGGCACCAGGGTAGGCAGACGCCGCTGCGGCTTGCAAGCCTCGACCCGCCTGCTGGAGCCGTTCATATCTGCAAGCAACTGAGACAGCTCTGTTATGCATGTGTCAGACGCAATGGCATGCGACTTTCTGATGACTGTCTTGGCACTGCACGTAACCAAAGGCGGCGAGGCAGCCTTGCGCTGTTGCAGCGCTGGAATCATTGAGTCAGTCGCGCGCCGCGTACCAGCGTTTATGTGAAGGTCTGAAACTACTTTGTACTCTGAGTCGTGGCGCACCCCAAAGGCGCTGCTCAGAGCCAGACCGGAAGATCCGCCACAGCTCTCAAAGCTGCAGCTCAACCAGCCGAAGAAACCTCCAGCAGCGATGATGTGCTCGACGAGAAATCTTGAACGGAACAGATGTCGAGGAAAGTGCTGTCAACGGTGACAATCACAGCTTCGACGGCCTAGTCTTGCTCAGTCGGTGACATCGGCGTTGCAGTGTGGCAGCGGCCTTCCACCACTTTGCTCGGGCAGGCGTTGAACTCTGCAGGATACAGCATCAGCAAAAGGAGTTTTCGAGCCGCGCAGGACGCAGGCGCCGCGGCCAACGCCCACAGGACGCCTGTCGGAACACCATTGACCCGGGACGCAAACTTCTGTGGAGGGGAATCCGGTCTTGGACGACCCCGAAGCTCAACAGCCGGGGTGCAGCCAGGCAGGTGACCAGGAAGTTTCATCAAGCCGCATCATGTGAATGAACAAGCTTTCTGCTTGGTAGAAGGGCGACCTTACATAAACAGCAGCCATGGCTAGCTACATCGGCAACAAGTTCGGCGATGCCGATGTCAGCAAGCTGGTGAGTGAAGAGCTTGCAAATGGACAGAACGGGTCCTGGAGGCACGACAGAACTCTTGTAAACCTGGAGAGCTAAGTATTGAGGCTCGTTCCGCTCGCAAAGCTGTGGCACAAGAAAGCGCACATGCGTGGGCCAAGAGATGGATCAAAGCGCAGCAGCAACTGTGAGATACCTATACTTATCCGCAGAAAGACTTCGAGAGGCGCGCCGATCCGAAGGACAGGCAGCAGGCGGCGCTGATCGAGGAGATGCGGGCACATACCAAAAAGGCGAGTGGCGCGCCCCTGCCACACTGTCGCTGCCGCACGATCCATACATTTGCGGGCCAGCAGACCTGCCAGCAGCAAATGCAGAAACCAAATGGCGAACCAAGTCAGAAACTTTGCCTGCAGCTGGAGGAGATGCGGAAGAACGAGGACCCGCGGCTCTCCTTTTCCACGCCGGAATTCAAGGAGGCACAGCGCATCTTCACAGACGGCCTGAAGGTGCTTCGACCTTCTGCGATAGTCATTGCCATGCCTCTGTGACATCCAGAGTCGTTGGGGTCACTGTAGAAGCTCTGCAGGCAGCAAGCGATGAAATGCACCCGCTTCGCTTGCGGCGCGGCATGTCAGCGGACACCCTTCAACCAAAAACCCATACGATGAGTTGTTACGCAGTCTTCGAGTAAGTGTCTCGCACTGGCCACAGAAAAACTTCGGCAAGCCGGTGGAGTGGGGCCTGATCAAGGACCATACCTGGTCGACCCCGCAGCTCAGGAAGCTGGATGTGCCGGTGAGCTTTCCTCTGTTGTGCTTAGGTCTGCTGCGCAGACACCCGGGATGTCATTGCCGGCACGACGTGCCTGCCATCGATATGTGGAATGACGACGCGGGAACCTCATTGTGAAGGTAAATGTCATGTGGGCGTCGGGATCGCAATAACGGCGGCGCTTGCCCAAATGCAGGTGGATGTCGATGGCAAGGCCTGGCCATTGGATGCCGCAGGCAAGCCAATCCTGAAAACCTGATGATTGGCTCACGGGGTATATAGATCCAAAGACGTAGGTAGAAGTGGGCATGCTGCGCCTTGACTAGCTGCGGACTCGTGTGAGCTGCCCAAAGTGGTTTGGCGCTGCGGCAAAATGCGCAGCTGCAGTGGCAATTTCTCTATGCGTTTTGGCAGCGGCAGGACTGGGCGTCGCAATTCGATCATTCGATATGTAGTTACAATCCAGACTTCACAAATCAAACAAGCACGAAGGGCCGGTTTCCAATCAAGCCTGGCAATGCAGCCTGCGGCGGGAAATGCCAACAACGGCCGCACACTGCTCTAGGTACCTAGCCACTGCACCAGCAGAGGTGCTGCCAGCTGCTGCCTTAAGACCGCCAACCTAGAGAGTGTGACTCGACAACCTTGCAGGTCAACAAAAACGAGACGATCTCTAGTGCTGCTTCATGCGCATCAAAGCGAAAGCGACCAATGCGTCAAAGATCCATGTCCGTATCACGACAAGTGGTCAGTGTCTGCTGCGAGGCCGGCGCGTTTTCAGCGCCGCGCCTCAATATCCGCACCCAGCGCCAACCCGCTTTGGCGGCTGGCGTCACATCGACGGCAAAGCAATCGTCCAATTCCGCGTGCTGCGCCGCTGCACGGGGTTGCCTCCATCTCTTCGCCCAGAGTATATATGCCCCACTCGAACGTGAGAACCATCTAGGACGCCGCTGCTGGGCTCGGCTGCTGCTGGGCCCTCATGCTGCGCGGGGAGCTTCTGTGAAAACTCCTGCGTTGCCCCTCGGCCGCGTTCACCCCACCCCATGCTGGCTCTGCTAGGAGTGCTCGAGTCTACTTGAAGTGCTGCTGGCTGGGGGAGGAGGCGGGGGAGCGATCCACGCGCTCGCGCCAGGTGCGGGGGCGCGGCGCGCCGGCCCGCGAGCTGCTGCGCCCGCTGCGCAGGCTGTCAGGGATGCTGCCGCTGTCCGAGCCGCCCTCGCGCAGCCTCTGCAACAACAAAAAGAACATATATCCAACGTCACACACTGGGGAGAGTCTGCGCAAGTTTGCAGGTCAGAGTGAGCACAGGCTGGAAGGCGGTGGGCTCTGATACAGGGCAGCGCTCCTGAGTGGTACTGGAAACCTCAGCAGAAAGTGGACATTGCCATAGCCGAGGCAGAGCGGGTCACCGCCGGACAGGGCATCGGGAGGCAGAGCCTCCGCCGAGAGACCGGCGCAACAGCGGGTACCAGATAAAACATTTGAAAACGCCGAAAGGATGGGCGCACCGATGAGCCCTGGGAGTCGGAGTCGGGGAACAGGCTGCGGGAGGCGGAGCGACGAGAGCCGTAGCGCGGTACGCCCGGCAGCGGGCCGCCCGGCACGCTCGGCAGGCCCAGCACCTCCCGCACGCCCTCCGGGATGGCCGGCGACCGCCGCGATCTGCGCCGAAAGGAGGCATTTTTGTGAGGCGGCAGCGATGCGATGCAGCTGCACAGGAGAGCAGCCGGGTCCCAAGTGTAGCAATGCTACGAGCAAACCTCTGAGGTGCACAACTGCTGCTTCTTACAACAGACGCCAAGAAAGTGAGACGGCAACAGGGAGGGTAATGAATGGCGCACGAGTGGCCGTCGTAGGAGCCTGGCGCGTAGGAGCTGCCGTCGGCGCGGCGCGGCCGCTGGCTGGCAGCGCTGGCCTTGGACTGCCGGCTGGCGTAGGAGATGCGGCTGGCGTCGCTGTTTGCCGAACGCCGCGATGGCCGCGAGTCTGCCGAGCCTGCACATGTGTATATGAACTTACTATTCTGTATGTTCCCTAGAGGGTTTGTGCCACCGGTTCCTTTTTGGTGCGCCCGGCCCCGGACCGTGCTGCTGCAATATCAGCAAGACCACCCAAAGAGATGCGGCCCCGAGATACGAGTCTGCTGGCAGGAAACACACGAGTCAGCTGGCGGAAGGCGGCGCACCGGCGAGGCTGCCGACGCCGGACTGCGCCTCCTTGAACAGCAGCAGCTCGTCTGCGGTGAATGGCATCACGTCGTGGCGCCCCGCGCCGTACGGCTGCGGCACCCGCGATGCCCGCGCAGCAGCGGCGGCCTCTGGCGTGCCGCGCGGCCACCTGCAAGCCGAAGGAAAGTTTCATTTCCAGTACCTCTAGGTCTCTTTCGCTTCTCAGAAAGCTGACATCCTGCAGTTGTGGACAGTCGCAGCAACAGCACACATCTTCTGTCACACCACGTGATCAGGGACTTGGTTTGTGTGTCCCGGTGCAGGCGGTAGGGCAGCACCTGGGCGGGTGGCGCTCTGGGCTGCCGGCCAGCGGTGAGCGGCATGGCGAGTCGTCAGACATGCCTGCCCGTGGCGTGCGCACGTGGCGGCCTGAGGGGCTTGCCGGTGCGTCTGCTGCCTGCAGGTCCAGGGACAAGTCAGCCTCAGACTACCGGAAACGAAAAGTACCGTGCAAACAAGCAGTCACTGCCTGCTTTGCCTTTCCAAGGGCAGACTGGTACATCAGGCTGGTCACTACAACTGCATCTGTGTGACGCCGCAGCCATGCCATGCCTGCAAGTAGGACAGAGCCTTACCGCGTGCTGAATGCGCACGCGGCGACCGGGCGAGGACTCGTCGCCGAGGGAGCCGGAGCGCTCCCGCGTCTCCCGCTCGCGCCGCTTTCGCTCCAGGGCGAGCTCGCGCTCCAGCTGCACCTCACGCTCCGATGGGCCCAGCTGGTCGCCGCGGCCCCAGGAGCGGCGCCGCTCCTCCGGCTGCGCCCGCTGAGGCTGCTCGTTATTGGCTGCCGGCACCGCCGCTGCCAGGAACTTGGGGTCGTGCGGCGTGGGGCTCTTGGCGGGCGAGCCCTCCTCGGACAGGCGTGAGGAGCCGCGCCGGTGGCCCGGCGACAGCGTCACCGGCTCGAACAGCTGCTGCCGTGACGCTGGCGGCGGCGGCCGGTGTTGCTTCATCTCTGGCGAGCGCTGCAGCGTGTGCGCTGCGGCGGGGGCCGCCAGGACAGCGCCGCCGTCCTGCGCGGCCGGCTCGGAGAAGGGGGAGTCCGGGCTCGCCGCTGGCGGCGGCGACGCCGCCTTCGTTGCCACCGGCGGCGGCGGCGACTGCTTCGGCGGCGTTGCTGCCTTGGCGGCTGATGCGGGCGCCTCCGCCTTGGGTGGGCTGGTCAGCCCCAGCGTCGCCTTGATGGCGGCCAGGCGCGACACCTTGGGTGCCGGCGGCGCCGCGGGCTGCTCGGCCGCCGGCTGCAGCACCGCGGCTGGTACAGCCGGCGACGATACGAACTGCGACTCGCCTGCGAGCTCCATCTCGGTTGCCGGCCTGGCGGAAACCGCTGCCGCCGGCGGCACTGCCTCGCGCCGCGACACTGCCGGCAGCTCCTTCTCCTCATCCTCAGCGTTGACTGCGTCCTGCGATGCCGCCTCCTGCTGGCCTGCGGCTTCTGGGGTCGCCTCGCGCGGCTCGGGCGTCGCCTCGCGCAGGCCGGCCGCCAGCGGCGCCATCGCGGCGCAGGCGCGCAGGTCCTCCGGGGTGGGCGCCGCCGCCACCGGGCTGTCAAGCAGCGGCCGCGCGGCGGTGCGGTCGGTGTAGGGTAATGCGGCGTCGGCGCCGTGGCCCGGCGACTGCGTCTGCGGCGCCGCGGCGGCGGCATCGAGCTCCGGGCTCGGCGCCTTGGCCGCCGGTGAGGCCACTTGGGACATGGGACTCGCCGTCACCTGCAGGAGCATGAAACAAAAGATGGTGTCAGGAACTGACGAGCTTTGCATGAAGCGCGGCAGATTGTCATCAGTCGGCAACGGCCACAGCTCAAGCAGCAGTCCTAGCCCGTTCATCACCAACAGGATACACCGGCGTGCAGCCACAGCTGCTTTTCAACGAAGTAGTAACAATAGCAGTAACCAAAACAAGGACACTAAAGGTGCACAAGAACTCTAACATGCACACTGAACCTAAGGAACACAACAACTGGCACCTGACGCGGCTCCGGCGACCCGGCCTCGGACGGCAGGTGCACGGTGGCGATCGCAGGCACCGGGATGACACCAGCTGCCTCGGGCACCGGGCTGGGCGTGCGGCGGAAGGTGCCCACCACGCCGCCCCACAGCGAGCGCGCGGCGCCGGCCTTGGGCTGCTTGTTCTTGGCGACCTTGATGCCGCCCTTGTTGAGTAGCGGCTCGGGGCTCTGCGACGGCACCGCCTCGCCGGCATAGAAAGCGTCGTCAGGCGCCGGGGAGGAGCGCTGCGAGTCAGCGGTCGGCGGCGACGTTCCGCCGCCGAGTGGTGACATGTCACGCGGCGAGTCCTCCTTGAGCTGCCGCCGAGGCGGCGTGCAGGCGGGCTTGGCGTTGGGGGAGCCGGGGGCGGGCAAGTTGGCGGCGGGCTGGGGCGACGAGGGGGTGGGTGACTTGGTGGGCGTGGTCCAGGCCTGTGGGTGCAGGGATGCAAATGTGAGCGAGCTGTGCAGTGTTGAGCAAATAGTGCAAGCAACATCGCAGACTCTGCGCGGCACCACCTATGTGACCAGCGGAATCACCTGCAACAGGACCAGCCTGATAGAATGCCACCTGCCAGGCAGTGTGTGCTGCAACAGCACACACATGCATACAGTGCACACCTGCCATTGTATTATGCTTATTGCCGGTGACTGCTCGGTTCTCTCAAAGTCCATATCAGCGTGCTCACCTTGAGCGGCGATGGCGAGCGTCGCAGCGCGTCCATCATGCCGGTCCACGGCGACGCCCCGTTCGTCGCCTTGGGCGACGGCGTGTCGCAGGGCTTTGCGACGACCGCGCCGCCGGCCAGGCGGACATCCGCCCACCGCAGCGGGCTGGGGCTCGGTGACCTGCAGGTGAGTTGTGGAATAAGAAGTGCATGCGCAGGGACATTCTTGGCACCTAGAATGATGCGGCTTGTGATGTCAGGAGCGACTGATCCTGGCGCCCAATCCCAACATGGGTCTGCATGATGCTACAGTGCAGCAGGTAACGGTAGGTCAACAAATGAATACGAGCGTTCAAGTTTCCTCTTGTAAGAGCAGCATTCAAGACTTTCTGCAAGTTGATGCATCGCACCTGCCAAAGGTGCCAGAGGGAGTGGGCGACCGCGGCTGCCCCTCCCGCGGCGACTCAGCGTGAACATCGATGGTGCCGGCGTCCTTGCCGCCCACGTCCTTGCCGGCGCAAGATGCTTTGACGCTGGCGGTCTCGGGGTCGTCGTACAGCTTGACGGACGTGGCAGCGCGCGAGCAGCGGCGGCGGCGGGCGCAGCAGATCGCCAGGACGACTGCAGTGCAGCATGGATCCGGCAGTCAGCGGGTGCCGCAGCAACCAAACCAGTCGCAAGTGGATGCATCTTCAGGTCTGCCGTTGTCAGCAGGTCTGGCCGGCTGTGTTCTGCAGCACCCTGGATCACAGAGAGGAATAGCAGCGAGCTGAGACTCTGTTCCAAGACAAGAGACTGGCCTGCGAGTGCCAGCAGGGCCGCGGCGCCGACGGCGATCCCGACGATGGCGCCGAGGGGCAGGCCGCCGTTCGACTTGCTGCCGCCGTCGGCGATGGGTGCCGGCGCGCCGGCAGCGGCGGGCGAGGACACTGTGGCGGCAGCGGGGCTGACGAAGTTGATGGACATGGTGTCCACTCCGAAGCCTGCGCAGCACGAGCAGTTGGTTTTCAACGTCAGGGGCCATTACGCCGGCCACTTGCAAGCACGCAGACACCAGGTAACACGCGCATCATTTCGCACCTGCAGAGGTCAGTTGCTTGGGATACGAGTCGCTCGTCACGGCGGTGCTGACCGTTCGGAGCACGGCGGCGCACTCTGCCGCCGAGCTGGTGGCGACGGTGATGCCGACATCCACGCTGTCTGCCGCCGCGGCTGCACGCAGCATCCTGCGGGAGGCTTGAGCCGCCTGCAACAGAGGGTGCATCAGTTGCACCAGGTCGTCAATGTTGTCGAAGCACCGACCCTGCGTTGCACAGCTTCAACAGGGCCACCTGTCGGGTTGTTTTGCCAGGCAGGAAGGCAGAAGGAAGCCCGCCGGGCTCACCAGAACAGACAGTTTCAGCTGAGTTGTTGCGCACCCGTGAACAGCAAGCTTCCAGGAAACTTTCAGTGATTGCAGTTCCGCTGCATACCTGGGGCTGGGTGATGCTTACGGCGCCGCTAGTCACGCTGGAAAGCAGGTCGGCAGTCACATTTTGCAGGACTGCGCTGTCGGCAGTGCTCAGTGGCGCCACATTTGTGCCATTGAGCGTCATCATCATCGTCACCGCCGTGGCGGCTTCTGCAGGTTGGCAAGGTACGTTGCGGTCAGCCTAAGAAGAATGCGCTGCTCATTGGGTTTTGCAAGGCAGCCGTCTTCAACCTTCTTGCCGTTGGTGGCGAGGGCGGATATACAGCAGGATCATATGCAGCGCATGTCTGCGCTCGTCATGGTTTGCGCTCGTCATACAGCCAGCGCTTGCCTGGAGCAGGAGCGATAGACGCTGGTCTTGGCGCCAGGGCTGGCTCCAGAAGGCTGGGAGCCGGCGCGACAGCAGGCGGAGGCTGCCGTGCCAGAACCGCAGCCGGCGGCGGCTTGGATGCGGCGACCTATGCAAAAGACATTGCTCGAATCAAGCAGCATGCCCAGCCCTCCGACTGCGCTGGGTGCGGGCATGCAGGGCAAGCAACATCTCTCTCCCTGATGCGAACAATGACGACAGAACCTCCATGTTTCGCTGCCTCACCGCAAGGGGAGGAGGCGCGGCGGCAGCAGCGGCGCCAACAGGCAGGAGGCCGGGATAGCCTGCGGAGACGACACAGAGCATCATTCAGAGGTACAGTGACCCATCTGGTCCCTGCAGGCCGACCAGGCCTGACCCACTCCGGCACATTCAAATGTCTCAAACATGACGTCCTTGTCAGCTTAGCATGGCCGCAAAGCAGGCTCTCAGTGTGCATCCCAGACCCCACGCACCTGCCAGCTGCCCGGTGGACACATAGTCGCCGGCGACCGCGTTTGTGACGACGTTGGGCAGCACCAGGACCTGCGACAGGGAGCTCTGGATGCGGACGCTGTAGGGGGCGGCGCCCGCCACGGCGCCGCGCCACTGCGCAGAGTCCGTCACCGGCAGCAGCGGCTGCCAGGCGCCGACGCCTGCCAGAAATGATTGAACGAGCATGGGTGTGTCGGTGCAGCTCGAAAGTGTGCAGCGCAGGGATGCTGTACGGCATACGTGCAGCTCCGGCATGCGTGCAGCGTAGCTGTCATGTGCGGTGCTGCAAAGCGGGCACATCACTTGAGCGTTGAGCAACCTGGTCCATGGTAGCAACCCGGCAGCAAGAGGTGCTGAGCAGTGGCAGATGCAGTGGCAGCCCACCTGATTGGACCTGCACGCCTGCGATGGCGGTTGCCGGGCCGTAGACCGAGAGGAAAGCCACGGAAAGGGTGATGCCGCCAACTGCTGGTGTGGCCCCAGTCACACGCACCACAATCTTGCCTACTGGTGTGCACGGCACCTGCACGTGTGGGCGGTCAGCAGAGCTATTTCAAAGGGCCGCGGCCACCTTCATACAACGATTTTGCAAGTGAAGCCGTCCTTTATGTCCTGTAGGTGTGCAGCAATGACCAAAAAAGCTCGGAGTCCACCACTGTGCTGCCGAGTATTGGCAAGCCCGCCAGGGTGCAACACGAGCAGCACAAACCCCTCGCCGAAAGTAACCACGCTCACCAGGCGGTACTGGATAAACACGGGCTGCTGCGCCGCAGGGATGAGGCGCGAAGAGTAGATGTCTGCGGGCAGCCTGACCTCATTGGGGCTGCAGGTGGGGCACGAGTCCACCACTTGCACAACGATTGGCGCGATGGCCGTGCAGTTGGCCTGCACACAACAGGCAACGAGCGTCATGGGCGGGGCCCTGCTGCCACACGATACCTGGGCCTTTCGTCAGCATGCAGATCCGGGTCGTCATGAGCCAGCAGTCCAGCATTGGCATGACAATCACTTGGGCTTGCCGCCCCCCACTACATTCAAATCAGACTGATGCTGTGCATACGACTTAGCACGCCAACCGAACATGTGGCCAGTGCAGGAAAACTTGCCTGCAGGCACGCTATCTGCACGCAGCTGCCGCACTGGCTGGCCACGTGGATGGCATTCACCGCCGCCACATATCCGCTGGGGTACACTGTCGATGAAAGGTCGCCGTACCCGCAGGTCCCAGCGGCTGCGGCCCCCGCTTGTTCCTGCGCAACCAAGTGCGAGGGGTGTCACGGCTGGCGAGCGTGCGACAGGTTTCAGAGTGATGAGGCTGAGCCCAAGCACGACAGCCGCAACTGTCAGCCGCGGGCGGAGCGGACTGCATTGGGCGAATGGCAGTTGCTTGGCCCACCGCTTCGCTATTGATTGCTGCGACCGTTGGTATTGCATCAGCGACCTGTGGCGGTCAGCATTGTCCGTGGATCTGCTGCTACGAGTTGGTGCATGACATGCATGTGCACAATTGAGATCTGGCTAGGCCGTTGGCAGCGGGGCTGCAAGTAGGATCTGATTGTTTTCGATTCGACGTAGGTGGAGCCAGCCGGCGTGTCGAGGCAGGCCACCTGGATAGGTGCTGAGGGAAGAGATGGCCGAGTGGATTGTTTCATTCTGGTCGCGGCCCCTGAACGTTGCAATGCGCAACAGCCAGATTTGCAGCGTCTTCAAATCGTTGATGGATCATTCCCGCAGCAGCAGGGGCCCGGACCGAGGCGTGCGCTCGCCCCACCAGCCCCACCGGCCAACAAACTGCCGTTGAACAGTTCCGCACCTCGGCGAGGCTGAAGGAGGTTGAGCGGCCCATGGTAAAGCCCTCAGCGAGCGGCAGCACGCCAGGTAGGCCCTGAGCTGCAGCGAGCCCGCAAGCGCACCCCAGCAGCGCCAGCACCAGCGGGTACCGGGCTGGACGCATGTTGTCCGTGCGGACGCGACCCTGCCGGTGTGCCAACTAGAGGCTCGGCAGGCGCCCCGCGCGCATGCAAACGCTTGAAAATGGTGACGCACTCCAGATCTGGTGGTGAGGTGTGAGTAGTACTATGTACTGACTGCGGGGCGAGGGCGTCAGCCCAGTTAGCTGTCGAGGGAGATTGAAACTGCGGGATTACGCATTACGGCACCAGTGATATGAGGCTAGGGTTTTGCGCCTAGGGTTTTGGGGGCTGGTGGGGCCAGCTCAGCGGGAGGGGACGGGCGTGGTAGACTGGCGGTCAACATATTGTGCACTTGCGACTTTCAAGCAAGCTGTGATGCTCATTCGGCAGCAGCAGCAACGGTGGAGGCAACAGGGTCACTTGCAAGTCTTGTGGCAGGTACCTATGGTTTAACAGTGCCACAGTGCGTGTGCAGTGGCGGTAGTCAGGTTGCCAGTACTTTTACCTACTGAAGCGGAGTCAACAAAGAAAACATGGTGCAAAATTCACCGGTACGCTGGAAAGCAACTAGGCAGGTCGCAAATCGCCGATCGCCCACATCAACCCGCATAAGATTTGCACACAGCGTCCAGACAGTCGAAATTTTTGAGGTGCGGTACCAAAAGCCAGGCGGCATGTGACATGCCATTGGCGGGCGCACACATCAATGGACAGCTCGGACAGCTTTGTGTTCGCTCTACAAGTTGCGATGCGCCATAATCTCCTCTCTGGCCCTGCCCAATGCTGCTTGGGCCCAACGTGTGAGCCGCCCGAACTACACGTCCAAACTTAATGCAGAGCGTCGCTATTGAGCGGCAGCTGATGCCCCGCCGCCGGCTAGGCGGGTCATTGCCACTCTCCGCTTGGCGGCGCAAGATCTAGAACTCTGGCTGTTGACATCATTGATTGCCGGGTGCGAGCGGCGCAGCGCCGCAGGCCAGCAGCCTGCTACAGGCTTGAGCCACAGCACCGCGCAGCCCAGCACCATCGGCATAGGAGTTCCTACTATGGGAGCCTTATGATTGAAAAACTACAGACGGTAAAAGGCGACTATGGGGGGAAGGTCTGAATCATACACAATTCCCCGCAAAGAATCACCTTCCCGATCAGTCTTGCTGAAGGTGGTCGTATAGCTAGCTGTGATGGTAAAGGTGGTCGCAGAAGCAGCGGCTTTCACAGAAGCCCGCGCACGAAGCTGTAGAGGAGCCAGCTGGCGATGCCGCCGATGAGGAACGGCTCCAGCCCTTGCAGCGGCAGCCGCTGCTCGGCGTGCGCGCCAGCGGGCAGCCGCCAGGCGCTGGAGGCGTCGGGCCCGGCACCCGCTGTCGGCATTTGGCTGTCAGGGTCCGTGGCCGCCGCCACCGACGCCGCGTCGGTGCCGTCGGACGGCGTCTCGCAGTGTTTGTCCGAGGGGTGCGCGTCGTCGTCGCCGACCGCCAGGGCGAGCAGCCGCTCCATGGCCTGCGGCGTCGCGCGCCGCCGCATGCGTAGGCTGGCCAGGCCCTGCGGCGTGGCCAGGCCCTGCGGCGTAGCGGGCGCCTCCAGGCTGCTGCGGCAGGGCTGCTCCGGCAGCAGGTCCGGCACCAGCGGCGGCTGCGGCGGCGGCAGCGCAGCCTTGCTGTCCTTTGTCACATTGCTGCTCACCGACAGGGTGCTCACCGACAGGCCGCCGTCGGTGGGCAGCGGCACCACCTCGCGCGGCCGCAGTAGCAGCCCGTCCCACAGCATGCCGCAGGGCAGCCACACCTGCGTTGGCAGGGAACTGTCACGATTAGCAGGGTCGGACAACAGCTGCTGCTAGATCTCTTCAGATGGCACGCAACAGAGGTACTTGAGCACAGCCCATCCCATCTGCAACGCACCTGCCAGTCCGCTGCAGCATGAGGCATTGGAACAGCAAGCTATCGTGCACAGGAAGGCGGCAGCACCTGGTCGTCGGTGGCGAACAGGCCGCAACCGCCGCGCTTGAAGGGCATTCGGGTCGCCTGACTGGTGAAGGCAGTGGTGTCGGAGTCAAAGCCATCGCCCTCGAAGACCTTCGGTCCGCCCATGCGGTCCCAGTCGTCGTAGCCCGCCTGTGCGAATGGGTTGGGCGGCTGCCCGAAAGGGCTGGCTGGCGGCGCCGCGCATGCCTGCCCGAAGGGGTTGGTCGGCGCTGTCGGCGCCGGGCCGAAGGGGTTGGGCGGCGTCGCCAGCGCTGGGCCGAAGGGGTTGGGCGGCGGCGGCGCCCGCAACGGCAGCGGCTGCGCCGGGTGCAGCGGCTGCCAGCCGCTGGGCGGCGGCGAGCCGCCGGCCGGGCTGGCGGACGGGCTGCCGCGGCCGGAGCTGCGGACGGTCGACGGCGCAAAGAGCAGGCTGTCCCGGTGCGCCGCTGAGGGCGCTGGCGGGTGGCGCACATCGGCGGAGCGGGCGCGGCCGGTCGGCGGCAGGCCCCCCTCACCCCCCTCCGGGATGGATTCCTGCAACATCATCGACCGCAGGCGGGTGTCCGACGCGGCACGGCCGTACCCCTCGACCGAGGACGGAGTGTCGCTGCCCAGGGAGATGAGGCGCCTGCGGCATGCAGAGAGCAATTCGTCAGGTATTCAATGTCACTCCACCAGTGTTACTGCAAGCTGTGTTGCGCGGCAGCCGCAGCCGCATTCCGTTGCATCTCTTCCGAGCAGACTCACACTCGCCTGGCAGTTTTGCACAGCATACTTCCGCATCTTAGTAAAGGTCACACCCAGCAGTCATGTTGCCATCCTATCGCATGAAAGGCGCTTGAGACAAGAATCAGGGGTAAGATCTGCACTCACAGGAAGGTGCCGCTCTTGCGGGCCATGCTGATGACGAACTCGCTGCTGCGCCGCTTGACCTTCTCCACGCGCGTGGGCGCCTCGGCGTCATCCCGGTCAAAGTCGAAGGCATCCTTCTTGCTGCCGCGCCGGGAGCTGCGCTTCAGCATCGGCAGCGTCGGCGCCAGCTGCATGCCCAGCAGCGCTGCGAGGCCCTCCAGCACGCATGTGTCCCTGGATGCGATGGGGATATGCAGGCCTGTCAGTCTCAGCAGCTCGGACAGCCGCCATAGGCCCAGCGGGGGCGCACTTGACAACTGTAATGTGCTGGCATTGCGGCTGTGCAAGTCATGGCGCAAAGGACAGTCCTCTTCGAGGGCTCTACAATCACAAACAGTGCGCAGCCTCTCGCCAGCAAATGCCAGGATTGATCAGCTGCCACAGGCGAAAGCTCGTGCTGCATCGCTGATAGTCATGTCAGTAGGACACAATTGCAGTGAGGGGCACACTAAGGGAGAACATAACGCACTGTGACGAAACGACGTTGTGCGGGGAGGCGAGCTGCAGGTACACGGTGGCGCTGGTGTCGGCACTGTCCGTTGCCCAGTCCGCTGAGCGGCGGCGGAAGGGGCGCCACTTCCCGGGCTTGGTCAGCGGCACCACGGCGCGCAGCGTTTCGTTTAAATGCAGGTCTTTCAGGTCGTGCGCCGACGCCTCGCGCGCGAGGCTGCGGCTGCGGATGGCGAGCAGTGGCTGGCAGACGCCGGTGCTGCATGCTGTCGCGACGAACACCTTGCGCCCCACGATCACCTCCACGCTGTTGTTTTGAAACAATGATAGCTCAGTAACGCAGATATGACTTTGCGGCCGCACCATTACTCAGCCATAACCTCAGCAATGACGCAGAAGATTCGCTGGCAGCGGATATCGTCACGTGAGGCAGGCAGCCAACATCCCCGCACCAAATAGATGCAGCGCGCGGGAAGGTTCTCGCCAATGCTTGGTCGAGGTAATCTCTCAAGCCGGCGGACGCAGAGGCTGCAACCCGCGGCTGAAGCGTGAGCGCAGCTGCCAGTCCCTCCGCGAGCTGAGGAGGATGAAAAATTGAGATTGACAATAGAGAAGAGAAACGATTGCCCATGTAGCACAGTCGGATGCAGTTCATTGCAGAAAGCAAAGGGGCACCGCAGCAGCAACGTTGCCCTCATGTACCTGGCCCAGAGGTCCTGGTTCCATGTTCGGCTTTCCACCAGAAAGGCGGAGTGATGCCCTGCAGATAATAGAGACAACTAGATTAGAGCTTGGCTGGCGCAGCGTCACCCTCCTAGAAAGGTTTAAGGGCATTGGAAGCCGCCTGGCTGCCTCCAGCTTCGTTAGTCATGGAGGGTGTTAGTCACGAAGGGAAAATCGCTGCCAAGTCTATTCGGCCACGGCTGTTCGTCTAAGAGCGTGCGCGACCGCTTCCAAAGGCTCGAATAACCTTTATGCCAGGATTCAGGCAGGGGTGGGCTGACTTGCGGTAGCACAAGCGACGCCCCGGGCCTGTGATAGCCGAGTTGAATGTTGCCCTTCGGCTGCTCCGGCCCGTGACTGTGCATGCAGGACCCGCTCGATGCCAGTGTACTACCACGGCTTCCATTAACCTGATGCTGGACGGCCGGAGATGCGTCTCGCTTCAGCGGGCACTCTACCCCAACCCCGGCGAACTAAATCTGACGAGTCAGCGGTGTAATTATTCAACGACGCTGCCTCGGGCACTTTTGCCGCGCTCTGCACGGACTTGTCAACAGAGTGAGACGGGCCGTTGGCCCAGATATGGCCTGCGCAGAAATGGCCCTTTGATGTGCAGCTGTCCTGCAGCGTTGGTGGTGAGCACGAGAGGCGTGTGGTTACCTGCTTCAGGTTCACGCTGCGGCTGTGTGAACGTACACAGTCACGGGACGACGGCCCCACGCGTCCACCTCTAGTGTGGTCGTTTTGTGCGGTCAAAGATAGAACTGGCTGGGGCTGGGTACGAATGGGCTGCACTGTTGTCAGCACTGTACCTTTCATGGAGATCCGCTGTTGATTGAGGGATCGAAGGAAGTGATCAGCTTCAGAGTCCCGCGCGCTTTATGTGAGCTCCGCCGATTCCGCCGGAGAAGCAGGGCGGCGCTCCGGTTGGCAGAATTCCATTCATGGCTATACACGATCGAAACCTGCCGATCAGATCCCTGCGGCAGTTGATGCCTTCCGACTAACAAGGTGTGATGTGTCAATTGACCGAGAGCATCTGATGCAGGATGAACCTTCAGCGGAGGGAACCACATGAACCACAGCCACGGCAGCAACGAAGAAGGTCAACTTCACGGTACAGAGTGCGCTCCACAGATGTTATAAGGCATTGCACGACATCGGCTCTGTACCTATGTTACAGTCTTCTAGAATGCCAGGTCCTGTTCTGCACTGTTCTGCAACTGTTCTGCACGAGCTTGGCACATGTCACATCCAGCGGGGAGAGCAATACCGCCGCATTGCCACGACGCTCGCCGATCGTCAGCAAAATCCACTAACCCAGCCATGTCTCCGACTTGTGATCGCCTGCATGTGTGCACCACACCGCCTGAGATGACAGCGGGGCAAGGACCTGGAGGGGCGCAGCGGCAACGCACATCCTGTGGCGCCTGCCCGCCAGGGGCGCATGACGACACCGCATGCGAGGCACACTTTTCGCAAAGCTGCCACATCAGATTTGGGTGCGGTTTCTGGTGCATGCGGGTACAGGAACCCCCTGGTGGAGACGCAACTCCGCGAATCACCTGTCATGATGGTGCCGCGCGCGGAGACGGTCTTGGTGCTCCAGGTCTTGCGCGCCGCCTTGAAAAAAGAAAAGGGAAGAAATGACACCATGCCCAAGGTGGCCTACTGGCCTGTGGGAGGGGCTTCGGCGAGAGCGACATGCTGAAACAACCAAAGCTGCGAAATCAGGGATGGAATAAATAAAGCCGCAAGGAAAGACATCACCTCGAAGGTGGTGGTGTCGCGCCGCTTGTCCGCCGCCGAGGGGCCGCGCTGCCGCGTAATGCGCTGCTGCTTGGCGAACTGGTGCAGCTCCGTGATGCGCTCCTGCTGCGACGGGCCGAAGTTGCCCCGGTGCTTGACCAGCTCCTGTGGAGGGCAGTGTGCGAAAGCTGGTGGGGGCGACCGGTTCCATGCACGTGGTTTGCTGCCCCCTGACGCGGGAACGGCAGCAGCGGGCCTGCTGTGACAGTATGGACAAGACAGTAGGGACTGTGCTCGCACAGACGCAAGCACAAACGAGCACAGGTCGACCAAAAGGCAGGGCCCACCTCTATGGCGATCTCTGTGGAAAGCTGCGCCCAGGCATTGCTGCAGGCGGCGATCATGCCGTCGAAACAGTCGAGGAGCGCCGCCCGCCGCATGCACACCGCCTCCTGCACCGCACAGCGGGGAGCGGCGTTTGCCAGGCCGCAGGAAGGAACTATTTCCGCACCCAGATGCACAGAAGCAGGTGGAAGCTGATGCATTATCCTGGAGCTCAATGAAGCGTCAAACGTTTGTGTAAGCTGCAGACACTGCTTCTCCGATCAGTCCCAATCAGCCTCAAGGGACGCTTCAGATGTTTCAAGACATGAGGGTGCGCACCTCTGGTCTCCAGGCAGCAGCGTCCTGCCGCGCTTTCCGCTGCGCCCTTTCCTGATCCAGCACAGCGTCCAGGCCGAAGGGATCGGCCTCCGCGGGCTTTGCAGCGCCCATGGCGGCAGCCCCCTCCCCATCGGCCGCTGGCTGCGCGTCCGCCACCGCCGCTGAGGCGCCCTCTGCCTCAGCAGCTGGCTGCGCCGCCTGTGCCATGGGTGCATCCGCAGCCGCTGGATGGTTGCCATCGGCTGCAGCCTCCTGCTCGCCTGTTGCTGCATTCTCCTGCCCCGAAGACTTTGCAGGCACATCGGCATCGCCCTGCAACCTCGCCTGCATGATGCAGACACCGCGTCTCATGTCAAGCCATCTATATCGAGCCACCGTACAGTGCTCCCTGCCATGCTTTGTAAACCCAAAGTATATGTTGCCTGTTGCTCAGGGTTGTGGCAACATCGCGAAATGAGACGCATGCTGCGTTGCTGTGTACATTTCCGGGCCATCAGCGTCACGTGTTGTCAAACAACGCACCTGCAGCGCCGTCATGATGGCATCATCATCGGCGGACGCCTCCGGCAGCGCGGCAATGGCCTGCTTGACATGCCCCACCACCCTGTTGAACTGGAAAGAGTCGTCTGTCGCCAGCTGCAGGCGGGCACAATCAGATCAGAGATGACCATCCACAAATTCACAACTACACAAACTTTGACTGAGATTAGTGAATCGAGGTAAGCCGCAGTCTGTCTGCACCAATGGCATAGTCCGCTCCCTGTTGGAAATGCATACCACATGTGGCGGTGGGGTATCGCCAGAGGAAAACAGGCCGCAGTTGCCGTTCAGTCTCCCCACATCCGTTCTCCCCACATCCGTTCTCCCCACATCCGTTCTCCTCACCTGTGCGCGCAGCACGGCCCAGATACAGTAGACGTCCAGTTCGGTGAGCTCCGGCTGCGAGAACAGGTGCTTGGCCTTGCTGGCCGCCGTGAACAGCTTTAAGTACTCCCTCCGCAGCTCTGGCTGGTCCGCCTGGGCAGCAATAACAACAGAGCGCCGTCAGCGAGGCGCGGACCCTGCTGGACCGCCGGAACTCTGTTTTCTCAGGACTTCCGTCTCAGATGCAGAGTGCGCAATTCAAGCCGAGCTGATCTAAGCTCGGCAGCCGCGGCACAGCTCACCCGGGAGGGCACCGCCATGGCGGCTCGCAGCGCGGCAAATACGGCGGGTCCATGATCCTGCGCTAGCGTGCCGCTGCCGAGCAGCTGGCGCAGCAGCCCGGCCGCCTTGGCAAACTTGTGGGCGCTGCCGATGTGGGACGCAATCTTCGCCAGCGCGGCGGTCACGGGGTCCGGCTCCGGATCCCCTGTTGCGATGCACGGGGCGCGTGTTGTCGTGGGTGCACCCCTGAATGCCGCTATTGGTGAAAGACAATTGCGGCCGCGCAAGCTGTTCTCACGCAGTGAACAATGCGCACCTGGAGGCGGTGGCGGTGGCACCATGTCGGAGACATCGGCCACGTTTGGTGCTTCACCTTTGCCTTCTGCGTGTGCAATCAATTAAGGGTCATTTCCACGCCGGCGCGCAGTGCGCATGCGGACCGCTAGAAAGTATGTTTTGCAGCGACCAGGCTTGGCATATGCTGGCAGTATGCCACCAGGCGAATACTGCAAGGATTGAATCTGTGCAAAGGCTGTCTCGCCTGTCCTTTGTCGCTTGGCAAGATGTTCATCATCCATTGCATGTCCGCAGTGACGGCAGCTTGTGTCCTGAGGAATGCTGCAGTCGTGTAGATTATGATACGGAGGAAGCATGCAGAATGCTGGTGTGTCGCTCGGTGCTGCGCTCAATTGCAAAGCTGTCACGTGACAGTGGTCGCTGGAAGTCAGGGAAGCACCATGCACCACCTGTGTGTAATACAGAAAAGGGGGATTTTCAATGGGGTTTCTTGAGTGGATTCCGACTGCTTTTTAAGCGCGCTGGCGGCACTAACCCGGGCCAAACTTGAACGAAGGCATCTCGTATTCATATTCTATGGTGTTATGCGCTCGTGTCGGTGTTCAGGGGTGCTCTGTGTCTCTGGGGCCATCATGTGCATGCCCCCAGCCGGCTGCGGCAGAGGCTGCTCCACAGCGACTCGGAAGTCACGCCTGGACGGCAGCCTGCAGTGCCGGCAGCCCGCCGTTGGTCGCCTGGCTGGCAACCAGGTTCTTGACGCCCGCCACGTTCCTCTGCGATGCAGTGGCAGGTACGCCACGTCAGATACCTAGTGTGTGCAAAAAAACAGGAAGATCTGCTACTGATCTGGAGGTTCTGAAGGCAACGTTCGGCACAAGACACTCGGTATGACCTCCTATCTGTTTGGTACAGCAGGCGTGTACCAGCAGATTGGTGCACTGGCCCTCCCTGGCTGTGCATTGTCCCATGGGACCCCAGGTACATAGGTCTAGAAGCTAAGCTGATTGTGGCGGAGGGAGAGCCCCTACTGATCATGTCTTGTGCATCTCTGCAGGCTTCTAGCAGGGGGTTTCAGCAGGGGGTCAGCAGCATGCGCCACCCACAGGTGCAGCCGAGCTGCGATCGCAGTGCCGTAGTTTACCCAAGGGCAGCAAGGTCTCGGAAGCAGGCAGCAACCTGCGCGTGCTGATGTGCCTTGACGAAACAGTATGCCACGAGGGTATCCCCTACCAGGCAGCGAGCCGCTCGCGCAATCCCGCACCGGCAACGGCCGCCAGTCAAATGCAGCTGCTGCTGTGGTGCGTAAGAGCAACTCAAGGCCGCGGCGTCGCATCTCACTTCGGAGTCATGCCGGCATTCGTGGTAGGCAGCAAGTGGGATTCGTTGCTGGGGGGCCACTCACCGACCAGGAGCTGGTCGCGCAGCTCGCGCCACTGCTGTGCGCCGAAGGAGCGGTGGCTGCAGATTCTTGAGATGGGCCATTGGTCCACAGACACCATTGAAAAGGCTACTCACCGACCAGGCGGCCAGCTGGTCGCGCAGCTCGCGCCACTGCGGCGCGCCGAAGGAGCGGTGGCTGCAGCGGGTGATGGACACCGTGCGCGCCAGCTGGTCAATGCGCGCATCCAGCAGCTTCTTCCCGATCGCGCGCACGATCCACACCTCCACCTCCACCTCCCCGATGTTCAGCGCCACCTGCGCTCAGCAAAGTGAATTTGGAAAGGACGGCCTTGTGCTTCAGGTGTAAACGTCGCGCATCCAGCAGCCTCTTCCCGATCGCGCGCACGATCCGCGCCTCCCCCTCCCCCTCCCCCATGTTCAACGCCGCCTGCATCGGATGAACAGCAGGGCTCGGGAAGGTCCTGGTTGCGCGTCGCAACACAGCGTGGCCTCTTATGTCCGGCGAACCGTGTGGGCAAGCCCCATGTAGAACAGCGAGACGCCATCCTCCTGCACACCCCGGAAACGACGGTCTTAGCAGAAATAAGACAGAGCCTATAAAACATGTGGAGGAGAAGTAATGAGTCCAACGGCACCTGCACGTCCTGGAAGCTGACGGTGGAGGCCTTCTTGACCCACGTCTAAATGGTGTTTTCACAGAATTTCGTACAGTAGCCCCCCTCACGTACAATTTTAGTTCTGAGTTTCTCAGTAGCCAAGTGCCCGGGCACTTTCTGCGCTTAATGTCAGCCTGGCTGGGCTCCTGCACCACCTCTGCGGCACCGGCGCAGAGCCATGCCCGCGGAGCGCTCCCAGCACAATTCTACTGCATACATCTCCACCTCAATGCGCGTTTATTGAACGGCGTTTACGAGGCATGCAGCTGCCTGAGCAAGGGCCGATTCGACCTGAGAGTCCGCCCGACCTCTGTCAGCTTGAAGCTTCCGCTGACGACAAGCCGCGGATGCACTTTGCATGGCTATTTTTGCGGGTGGAGTGTTCGTACACTCGCCGCGTACGTGGCGTCCCACTTGTTGGCTGCCGGCACGTCATCCCAGCCCAGTCCCGCCATCCCCCCGTCATGAAATTCCAGACAGGGTCACTCTCTATTCAACGCTAAATTCAGCACCGAGGCCCAGCAGATCAAGAGATTGTTATCGAAATGAACCAGCCAGGGTTTCATGTTTGTTCTGGTTGCTCGCACCTGCACGTCCTGGAAGCTGACGGTGGAGGCCTTGGCGCCCAGGCCCAGCAGCGCCATCAGCCGCATCTTGGTCAGCACATCCTCGTAGGACATGCCCACCGTGTCGAACACGTCCTTGTTCGACTGCGCAAAGCCCTCAAATGCCTGCGCGGCAGGGACCATCAGCAGCGTTGGCGAGAATTTGGGCCCAACCACAATTTGGACATTTACATGCAGCATCCAGGCTGCCTCCACCAGAGATGCAGCGATTGTGCCCCGCGCCAGCTGCAACATGACAGATGCCGTCCACATGGATCCAAGCGTATCCAGATGCTTGCAGGCCATGACTGTGGCCCACCTGCACGTCGCCGGCCAGTAACAGCGACAGAAGCGCGAACACCGGGCCGTGCTGCCCATCCGACTGCAGCTGCTGCACCGCGGGCGACTCCAGCATGTCGAACTGGAAGGTCTCCGGGCTGCGGATGAAGTCCGCCGCCGCGGCCGCCGCCGCGCCGGCGCAGGCGGCCACCTCGTCCGGCGACGCGCCCTCCAGCGACTCCAGGGTTTTGAGCGTCAGCTTGTACGCGTCGCGCTGCGCCGTCGCCTTCTTCCTCTGTGGCGGGAGACCGAGGGACACGTGTGGATCTCAGCTGACGAGGTTGCTGCTTTGCCTCGTTGTCGCGACGGAGTATGGCATGGTGCAAAGAAAGATTCGCTGGTGGGCTGCCGCCCTCACGCACGGCCTACGCACGGCACCTTCATGGACAAGCCGTCCTGCATGCAGATGCACACGGATGATTGTCAAGACCTGTTTTTACAGGTCAGTTTGTAGTTGTCTATTTCGAATGCTGCACCTTGCTGGAGCGCAGCACGTCGGCGGCGAGCAGGTACAGCGCGCGCGTCTGCTCCGGCGCCAGGTGCAGGTCGGCCGGCCAGCTGTCCATGCTGGCGCGGATCACGGGCACCAGGTGGTGCGCCAGCCTTGTAACAATGCTGTACCTGTGCCGCCGCAGAGGAAACATGCTGAATTCCACGGACGGTTCCTCAACTCCAGACGGCGGAAACAGTACTGGCCCGTCGAGCTGAGAGCTTCCTGCCACGACTTGAGATCAGCACTCGGCGAGGTGGCGGCAGCGCTGCCGAGGCATGTTCCAAGCAACAACGGATGAAATGGACCTTGAGACAGATGATGTCACACAACACCGTAACACCGCCGGGTCTGCTCATTGGCGCACACCGCATCAGCTCCAGGAGCACATTGTACTGCAGCTGCGGGTCGGTGAGCACATTGTACAGCTCCGATAGCCCCTGTAGCCGCGCCTCCTGGTGGTCGTCAGCCTGCGGAATGTGCAGAGCCGAGTTGGCACCAGCTCGTGCATTTGCGGAGCCAGCGCTCCATTCCACATTCGACACCAGATTGCCTGAATTCGACACCAAGCTGCCTGAAATTGGCGCCTGACAGTGCCGAGTCTCTCACATAGCACTGTTAAAAACGTGCATGAAAAAACCAGCACCAGTGCGTGCAAATACAAATGTCCTGAATTAAACGTCCAGCGAAAAACTTGCCTGTGCCGTGAGGTTCTGGGCGACCTGCTGGGCAGCGGCAGCTGCTGACTGCGGCGGCACGCGCGCCGCCAAATGGCAGATGACGCTGATGCAGCACTCCAAGTCTGCGGGTACAGAGGTTGGAGGACTCGCACTATGCATACTGTTTTACATTGCACGAACTGACCGCCGCCGAAGGGTGGTGTGAGACATGGAGCGTGTACGCGAGCTGCCGTTCGGCACTGACCTTTCTCTGTGGACTTGCTGAACAGCAGGTCTGAATGCGCCAGCAGGCGGCTGAGGAGGCTGGACAGCTGGCCCTCGCCGATCAGCGTCACGCAGTCGGCGGCTAAGCGCGAGCCGGGCGTCTCCGCGAGCTCTGTGCTTTGGTCCTGCAGGACGCCATCAGGGCACATTCGCACACAGGCCTGGCATGATACTACCATGCAGGTCCTATGCAAGCGCTGCTCGAGCTACCAGCAGCAGTTGCCACTCAGCAGCAAACATTGTTCAGCATTTTGGTGCAAGCTGCAGCCGGAAGGGGCGTCCCCCACATCAGACAGACTAAGCATTCTCCTCCACACAAGCCAGCTTGTCGAGCCTACCTGGCCATCGTTGAGGAGGTCGCCAAGGTGGCTGACCACTGCTGTGAAAGAGTCCTCCTCCGAGCGTTCCACCAGGTGCGCTGACATGCTGGGCCCACACTTCAGCTATCCCGTGTCCAGTGCTCGTGTTAAATCTAGGCTGGCGCACGCAAACCTCCCGACTTGTCACCGTGCTTCGGCGGCCTCACTGGGTCCCCAGCCAACAGGATTACGAGAGTCCCGCCCTGCTGTGCACTTCAAACTTGAATGCTGGGCCATGTGCAGCTGGTTTACACCTCTCATGGCCCAGTAACTATTGTCAAATGCTCTGACTGTTGCGTCCTGTTGCGTCTCAGAGAGATTTGCGGTATCAGGAACCGCTTTCTTAGGTCAATTTGTGAAGCAATTACCGAAATCCGACACGGTAATCTATCTGACATGAACAACGAGGCTGGCATGCTTCAGTGAATCGTTACATCGACTCCTGAAGGGCGCTCTCACGATGTCTGCTCCTCCATGTGCCGCAACGGAGGCGGAACTGGTCACAGTGCAGTGGTCGCGCCTGATGGACGACGCCGATTTGTCCAGAGAGATAGAGCAGGTGAGGTTCGATGCATTCTACGAACCTCCAAGCCGTAGCTCCTTGATGTTGGACGTCGGTGCGTGGGGTCTGAGTCGCCACCTTGATGCATGCGCAGGCATTTGGGCCTGACGGTCTTGGCATAATTCGGGTCGCCGGCGTGCCCCGCATAGAGCTTCTGCGGCGGCGTCTGCTCCCGCTTGCTCAGCGCTTGGCGGTGCGGTGTCACCTCCTGCATGCACATGAGACACCTGAGGGCACTTGCAAATGGCGTGGCATCGCCGCACCACGACTCCTGCAGCGACGCCATGTAGACATGTACATGCATGATCGCGTAATGCACAAGCGTGCACGAGCGGCGTCTGCACACAAGCTCGCATATGACAATCTCAATGAACCGGCGAGTGCGCAGAATTTGCCGGAGGAGGCGAGGGTGCGGTGCGAGGACCCGACGAGCTTGTACAACTTCGGCTGGAGCCACGGCAAGGAGTCGCTCAGCGACCGGCCGGACACGCACAAGGGCTCCTACTACGCTAATCCGCTGCTGGATGCGCCCACGGACGATGGAGAGCTCATGCGGCGCTTTCCCGCCTACTGCAGGTTCGTCCATGGTTGCTGTCCCTGGCTGACTGAACACCCAAACACAGCGTGCTTTGGGTGCCTGCTGGCTGAAGACCTCGTCTGCAAACGATCCCCCTGAGTGCCAAACCAATAGCATCATCACAGCCCAGCGTTTGAGCTGATGGTCCCCCCTAAACCGCCGTGTATGCGGTCTTGCAGGCCGAATATCTGGCCGCGGGAGGCGCTGCCGGAGTTGGAGGGTGCCTTCAAGGACCTGGGCCGCCTGATGATGGAGGTACGGGCTGCGGCGCACGGAGCGCACATACTGGACAGCTGCATGCAACTCCTGCACGGACAGCCAGCGTGCCAGATTAGATCCAGAACAGGAACAGCTGTTTTTCATGAAGTTTACCGAGGCTGGTTTGCACTGCAGGTGGGCCTGCGGCTCACGGAGCACTGCGACCGATACGTGGCGCACCGCAGCGCCACGGCGGGGCAGAACACCCTGCAGCAGATACTCCTGCGCTCCCCCTGCCCCAAGGTGCCCACTTGTCTTGCCTTGGCTGACATAATCTGGCACAATGAGCTTGGCGCTGTGGAGTGATCTGCTGTGCCCAAGCATGCAACAAGCCGGGACGTTTATGTGAGGTCCCTCATGCCAATGCTGCAGGGCCGCCTGCTGCACTACTTCCCGCCAGATGAAGCGGGCGGCGGTGGCAGTGAAGACTGGTGCGCGTGGCACAAGGACCATGGGTCCATCACAGGTGACCATCCGTGTGAAGACCAAAAGCCAGCTACCTGACAGAGCCAGCCTCACTTGATTCACAGTCTGCCCTTGCCCGGCGGAAGGTGGCAGGCCAAAATTCCGGCAAAGCCATCACGGCGTATTGCTCCAGGCTTTACCTTTCCTGGCTGCAGGCCTCACAGCGGCAATGTACCTGCGCGGTGACCAGGAGGTGGCTTGCCCAGACGACAGCGCCGGGCTGCACATCCGCGCGCGCAACAACGAGGTCGTGCGCGCCGTCATAAAGGCCGACCAGCTGGCCTTCCAGGTGTGGTCTGCGTAAGTAACACGATACGCATATGTGATATGATGAACTGGGGCTGAAGGATGGGCTTCAGAATTGGGCAAATTGATGCTGTGCCAATGACTGTGGGTTCGGATCAGCTTGTGAGCTGTTCCTGCGGCTTGCAATCCAGCCTCGTTAGATGTCATGTGTCCTTTCCTGCGTTGTAGGTCGGCGAGTCAATGCAGTTGCACTCGGGCGGGCTGCTGCAGGCGACGCCGCACTTTGTGCGGGCGTCGTCCTCCGCTGCGGCTGCCGGCGTCAGCCGCAATACCTTTGCGGTCTTCATGCAGCCCAGGTAAGGAAGCCCTTTGTGAGGTCGGCTCTGTGGGAACCTGCTTCAAAAGACTGATCTGGCCTGTTCATACCACAGCCGGGCAAGCGCTTACATCCTTGATGTTTCGACACGCCCTGCAGGTGGGACGAGCCCATGACGCTACCTGAAGGCAGTCCGAAAGACATCGGCATGAATCGCTGGGTGCCAAACATGACGTTTGGCGAGTTTGCAGAGGTGAGGCTCTTCTGCCACTGCTCCTTGATCTGGCCATGTTACAGTGCACACGTTAGGAGTCGCATGCTTGCGCTCACTTGTGGGTGTGTGTGGTGCAGGCGACAATTGCCATCAACTACGCTTAAGGGGTCAACAGGACTCGTTGTACAATTACAGAATGCGCTCGACTGTGATTGCTTGGGGAGGTTCCGGATTCTGGTTCCCTTGTTCTGTGTTCCAGTGTAAGGGTCGTCCACCACGCCAGTTCAACCTACACCCACCCAAGTGTCGCTGCGCAAGAACACTGCACATGCATGTCCGCGCTGCGGTGCCAGCCTGAGGTGCCAGGTAGCATGCTGCGCCTGAGTGCGTTTTGACCCGCATGCGAGGTGGCTTTCGTGTCCACTGGTCTGGCGTCAGAGACACGCTGCGTCAATCAGGCCTCCTCCGCAGCGGCCTTCTCCTTCTCCTCATTCACCACATCCAGCAGCGGCTGCAGCATGCCGGCATCGTACACCGTGTACACCACCTGCGCAATGCAACAGCAGATGCTAAGTCAGTGAAATTGAACTGTCCAACCGCAAGCGCCACAGCACGCCGTGCATACCTAAGTGCGAATGCCCGGGATGCCGCTCTCAACATTGGGCGCAGACTCAAGATGGCGCAAGGCGCGAAGACAATGAAAGCGGGCGTTTGCACACGTTGGGATGTCTTTCTCTCCCAGCGGCGAACGGACGTGGGGTAAGGCAAAGAGCGCACCCGGCCGCCGTCCGTCTCGTCGCGGCTGATAGTAGCCAGCTCCACCTTGTCTGCCGTCAGCGTTGTGCTGTCCATCGTCTTGCTCAGCACCTGGCAGGTGCATGTCAGAAACGTGAGTAATCAACTACTCTACTGTCAGGCCTCCCATTGCAGCGCAGATACGGCGCCTCAAGGCGGTGCATTGGCACAGGAACAGAGTCGCTGTAACCTGCCATCTGTGCGTATGCGGGCAATAGCGTTTACATTATCTCCAGGCACCTTGACGACGAGCTTGACGGCCTCCTCCAGCGTGATGTCATCCTTGTAGTCCTGCTTCAGGATGTTCTCCGCGCTCTGGTGGTTGGCGCCGATCGCTGTCGCCTTCCACCTGCAACAGAACCCCAAGAGTTGCTGCCTCAGTCATGGCAGCAATTTTCTATGGCAGCCGTTGTCTCCACACCTGTGCAGGGATGCCCTCCCGAAGTCCAGCTCGCTTGTTGTGCGGCTGACGACAGAATGCTGCTTGCTGTGGGTCAGGCCAGATGGGGCAAGGACGCACCCGTCATAGTTCCCTGACGGGTTGCTCTGGTACAGCTGGAAGCTGTCGATCTTGTCCCAGCCCGCATACAGCAGCGACACGCCGAAAGGACGCAGACCGCCGTACTGTGTGTAGCCCTGCAACGCAAACCCGCCGCTCACTGACGTATTGGCAAACATGCCGTAATGTTTGACGCAATTGCACTGGCCTACATTGAAGAACCTGAAAGAGCACACACAGTATGTATAAATGAAGAGCGCACCTGCTTCTGGTCGCACAGCGCCCTGACCAGCTGCTCCACGGGGATGGGCTCCTGGTAGGTGTACGTGTACTGCTGCGCCGCTAGCCGGCAGGAGTTGATCAGGATGTTGGCGTCAGCTGCACGCATGGAGAGCAACTTAAAACGCTGTCTTCAAGTCGTTGTAATGAGGCAGACACCTGGAGAAGATGCGATGGCAGACCCAGGCTACTGCAAACGACTACTGCAGGAGCACTAGCGCCAGTTTCAGCCGACTTCACACAGGCGCAGCGGCATGGCATGCCCTCACCTGTGATGCCGGCCACCGAGCACGCGACGTGGTCGTCCAGCTTGTACATCTTTTCTCTCCGCACACCGACTGCATTCGTGTCCAGCAGCTGCGCGCATGAAACAGAACTGTGATTAAGGTGACGCAGCAGGGAAGTGCGGGATGCGCTTATGAGTGTGAGACTGCAACGAGGCAGGCAGCCATCTGTTATGCTCACCTTCGATGTGATGCGTTTCTCGGCTGCAAGGACAACGCCGTCCTTGGCGAGAACGCCAAGAGCTGCTCCGGCGTTGGAGATGGCCTCCATGGCATACTCCACTTGGTACAGGCGCCCCTCAGGACTGAAGGTCGTGGTGCGTGTGTCATACCGGCGGCTCATGGCTGCCACACGCTACCTGCAGCTGCCTGCCCTCTGCAGAACTTGGCAACGAGCTGGAGAAGGTGCACGAAGTGATTGCCGCAACGTGTGTCGACAACTAGTTGAGGTGCAGGTGCGACAGCCCCAACCAATTCAATGAGACGCAAAGTCCGAAGTCACCCAACGGGCTGTCTGCAGCTAGGATTGACGGCGTTCAGCTAAGCGATCCTGATGAAAAAGCTGAGCTCCCAGCCTGCAGCAGCGACCTCGACAGCAGTAATGAACAGGCGAAGACCTTGACTGTCACAAACTTTGTGTTGTTGCGAGTGAGTTCTGAACGTCTGCTGCGCAGCGTTGGCAGTGGACCCCGAAGTGCCAGTCGAAAGGCAACAACCTCGCCTATTGCAGGCTGGCAGGGATGCCTTTGCAAGGCAAGGGGCCGAAGGGAAGTCTGGCCGCAGAATTGACCGCCAGCGAGCAAACGACACAATCACACAGGGATCGCCCATCTCGAAGCGACACAACGCTGCAATTCTCCAAAAGGTCGCAAACAGTTCTCCATGACGTTCTGCGTTTGCGAGTGCCGCCCAACAGCAATTGTCCAGGCGGCTGACGCGGTGCCGCTCGACGGCGTGCAAGTATCAATGATGCTGTTAACACTGTAGACGGCTGATAAATTTTCGCTCAGTACCACATCGAAATGCCAGTTCTTAGAGGCTCTGCCAACTGAGATGCGATGTTTGATCTTGTTGCGTCAAACAGCAGCCATCATCCATGCTGCCGCACCAATGCCCAAGCCATGTGGACTCTGCGACATGTATGGCCCTATGGTGTAGAACGTCACGCGCCTGCTAGGCGTCTGCTGTGTTTACACAGCAGCTTCGCAAACAGCAGGCCCCTTACACCTGGCCAATTTTTTACAAGGGCCAGTCGAAGGGACAGCACTGAGCCTTCTCTTGGGACACGCTCACAGGGAGGCCAACAGCACTGCCAGTGGTGCGTGTTGGCCAGCACCATGGCGGCCGCACCAATCGCGGAGGACCTGCGGCCACTCGACGATTAGGCGGTTGGCGTCAGTGGCGCTATGAACGTATGGTTTATGAGAATGGAGTAGGAGGCCCTCTCTTGATTTTCCTGTAAACGTCTAGGCGTCACCCGTCTTTTGTCGTCACTGGCCTCCTTTGTTTTATACTTTTTAAAAGAAGGAGACGGTCATGACGGCTTTTACAAAAAGGTCAAAACATAGGAGGCCTGTGGCCTTCCTTTTAAACAGAGCTTCACTGGCCTCCTTTGTTTTAACCTTTTTGAAAGAAGGAGACGGTCAGGAAGGCTTTTACAAAAAGGTCAAAACATAGGAGGCCTGTGGCGTTCCTTTTTAAACAGAGCTTCACTGGCCTCCTTTGTTTTAACCTTTTTAAAAGAAGGAGACGGTCATGACGGCTTTTACAAAAAGGTTAAAACATAGGAGGCCTGTGGC
>JAABUL010001282.1_pt1 | contig 48696 bp, 6 predicted proteins | sample 5559151 | NCBI WGS metagenome assembly JAABUL01 (sample SAMN10711876, study PRJNA513368) | rock metagenome | isolation source: Antarctica rocks | place: Antarctica: Victoria Land, Pudding Butte sud
TATATTCGAAGATATTGCTTAAAAGCGATATTAATATTTTTAATTTAATTGTTAATTTCTAAGTAAAACGCAATTAACAATTTAATTTTAATTTTTAATTTTTTGCAAAAACGTTATTAAAAGTAAGCGATAAACTAAGTATCTCTATTAAAAACAATAATAATTAAAAAGTTCTTAATGTGTCAAACAAAATTAATAAAAATCTAAATAACAATTTTGATTTCTAAAGAGTTTATAAATATAAATTTCTTACTTTTAAATAATTTATTAATTATTATTAATATATATTGAAAGATCTTTCCTTTATAACAATATAACAACAAAGAAATAATAAAGATACAAAATATATTTTATTAATAATAATTTAAAATAGATAAAAACTTTAATAAATTAAATTTATATTTGTAATATAATTTAATATACTTGTATATAAAGCAACTCTTAATATACTTCTTAACATCTAAGTATAATATAAATTAATAATAGTAATATTATACTTTTTCGAAAATAATTGTTCGATTCGAATATTTAGCGTTTAACAATTTATATTAGAATTTAATTGTTTCGATTCGAAGAATATTATTTGTATTTTAAGATATATATATTTTATCTTAAACAAATAGATGCTTAGTATTAATTATTAAATATTTAACTATTATATAATTCTTAAATTTTAATTTAATTGTTTTGCGAAAAATAATTAAAATCTTTTGTTTATTTATTTGTTTAATTTAGATAATTTGTTTTATCTTTTTGTTATACAAGTATATTTTTAATATTTGTCGAACAAAAATTTTGAAATCGAATTTTATTTTAAGTTTTTTTTTTTTTATTAAATTAATTGCGACAACAAATAAGAGCTAAATTATAAAAAAAATTGCAAATATAAATAATTAAGTTATAAATAAAACAAATATATTTAAGAAAAAGATAAAATTAACAAATAAAAACAAAAAAATTGTAAATTAAAAGATAATAAATGCAACAATAATAAATAAAAAAATTAAAAGAAAAGATTTTGCAAAACAAAATTTGTTTTGTTAAAGTAATACAAATATTATAAACAATAAAAATGTAAATAATTTTATATCTTTGTTAATTATTAGCGAGATTTAAGTAAACTTCTTGCAAGCTTTTGCAATTTTTTTTGTTAATAATTAATTTAAATTCGATAAAGTTTCGAAGCAAACAAACTAACTTCGTTATTAAATTATAAATAACACTTAATAATAGCAAGATTAATATAACAACTTTAATTATATCTAGTCTTAAATTGTGTTACTTAAGAATTGTTTATTATTAAAACTAATTGCAAAAGTTGTTTTTATTAAAGAGCAAATTTTGCGATTATTTAATTAAATTGTTTGACTTTGTATTTAATATATTTAATTAATAAATAATTTTAAACTTAAATTTGAACAAAAATTTAATTTAATAAGTTTAACAACAATTAAGTTACTTAATAGTTATAAAATACTTTAAATTACAATAGTTATAAAATACTTTAAATTACAATAATTAATAATAATCTTAATAAATCGTTTAAAAAATATATTAATATATTTTAAATATTACTTCTTAAAAGCGCGAACAATAATTAACAATTTCTTATTATAGATTTTGTAATTGCACTTTGCGAACAATATAATTTTAAATATATAAATTATTAAATAAAGCAATTTCTTTAAATTTATTTGCGAAAGTACAACAATAATTACGAAATTAAAGATATTATTTTTGATTTAAATTTCTAAATTAAAGTCGAAATAATAAAAAATAAATTAATTAATAAAGATTTTTTTAAAAGTTTTGAATGCAAGATTTTTAAAATTATTAAATTGTTATAAAAGATTAAGACTTTTGTTTTCGAGTTTACTAAACGCTAATAAAGATTTAGTTAAACTTAAATAATTATAAATTAATTGTTAATAGAAGTTAACAAAGTTTAGAAAAATTTGTACAATATATACGCAAATAGAAGTTTTTTATTTAAAAATATATTTAATTTTCTTAAAATTTATTTAAATTTCTTCGATAATAATAATTAAATTTAAATATTTAACTTGCTTAATAAAGAAAGTATATTTATTAATATTTAAATAAAGACTTGCATTATAAAGCTTAGCAAAAACTTAATTTATATAATTTTTTTTTTTAAATATTATTGTAGATTAAAATATTATTTATATAAACAATACAAAAAGTGTTTAAATAAAGATTAAGAGTTTTATTAATAAAAGATTAAGATATAATTAAGATATTATATAACTTAAAAGATATTACAATATACTTAAACAAATTGGAACAAATAATAAAGACTATTTTGTATTTATTATTAAAATATATTTGAATTTTGTTAAAAACTACAATAATATTAAACTTATTATAATATTTAATTTTGTATAATTGTTACAAATTTTTTTAAATTAATAATAAAATATTGCAATTTTTAATTGTTAAAGTGTTAAAATCTTTATAATTTACGCAAACGTACAAATTTCTATTAGACTTCTTAATTATAAAAGTAAAAACAATATATTGTAAAATATTATTGCGAATTTAATTTTTGCTTTTTATATTATTTAAATAAACTCTAATAATTTCTTTTTTTTAACAAAATATATTGTAGACTTTTTTAGTTAAAGAAGTTGCTTTTAGAACAAAATTAATAATATAATTAATATTTTTATTAAATAAGAACTTGTTAATTTCTTGCAAATTAAAAAGCTTAATCTATTGTTTAAATTTCAAATAAATTTGTTTTTTAAATTAATTTATATTCGAAAATTTTTGTTTAAATTTAATATAAAATTTATTGTAATTATTAAAAGTAATAGTTGCAATATTTATAATAATATTGTTGTTTGCAACGTAAACTAAATACTTTTTTTTTTAATTAATTTAATATAACAAAGTGTTTAAATAGTATTACAATTATCTTGTAATTTTCTTTAATAATAAGTTTTTAAAATACAAAAATATTTATTTAATAAACGTCGACTTTATCGAAAGACTTTAAAAACAAATATTTAAATTGCTTGTATTAATTATTAAAGATTTTTAACAATTGTTAATTTAACAAACAATATTTTATATAATAATCGAAGTTAAACTTTAGAAATTGTATATTATCTTTAATTTATATATTATACTTTTTAATTTCAAGTATACTAAAAATAATTGCAAATTGTTCTAGTTTAATTATTAAATATTATAAAATATTAATATATTTGCTAAGATTAATAATAACTTAAATAATATAAATAATATTAAGAGCAAATTTGTTACTAATTAAGTGCAATTTAATAAAATTTTAAAGCAATATAATAAAAAGCTTATAAAGCTTAACAAATTTTTTATTAACAAAGACTTTATTAAAGATTTTAATATTAATAAATAATATTGTTTTAATATAGTATTTATTAAAAAGTAAATAAATTTAATTTGAATAAATTTTAATATAAAAATTTAGTTGCTAATTGTTAAGTAATTTGTTGTTAATAGCGCTAAAATTAAACTTAATTTTAACAAGCAAAACTCTATTTCATAAATTAAATATAATTTTAAGTTTTTTTATTATTTTTTTTATAAATGTTAGCTTTTATTTTAAACTACAACTTTTGTTAAAAATATTTAATTTTTTAATTTGTTAAAGTTATCTAAGTTGTTATTTAAAATATTAAAAAAACTATCTTCTTTAAATATTGTTAATTCGAAATCGCTAATATTATAAGTTTTAAGTTTAATGAAAGCTTTATATTTAATCTTAATTAATTTGTTTTTGCAAAAAATATTTCTATAATGCAATCTATATTTTAGTTTAAAATATTTTTGACAAAAATTTAAAGATTTAATTTTGTTTTTAAGAGTTTAAAATTATACTTCTATATTTTGTTTTTAGTTACAAATAAAAATACGCGTATTAAAATTACTATTGTTGCAAATATTTGTATTAATATGTTTAAAGAGTTTAGAAATATTTATTGTTGCAATACAATTATTTTGCTTGTTAATACTATTAATAGCTTGTATATAAATAAAAGTTCGAATAATTGTTAAATAAGATTTTTTTATTTATTAAAGTTTAAGATTAGTTTTACAAATTAATTTAATAAATTAATTTAAAATAATATAATTCGTTAAAATAATATAATAATTTTAAAGTCTATAGTTTAAACTTTTATTAAATTAATATATTCTATTAATTTCTAATATAGAGACTTCGATTATTATAAATATAAAGCAATTAATATATTAATCAAAGATTTCGATATTCTTTATAACAAATTCGAACAATATAATTTTAACAAAATTGCATTGTTTTTTGTTTAAATTGTTTTATTAAATACTTAAGTCTTTAAGCAAATTATCTATTATTAAATAAGAATTAATAAATTTATTAAACAAATAATACTTAATTTTTTTAAAAACATTGTTAATAATTTTAATAATAACAAGATTAAGTTTAACTTTTTTAAAAACAAAATATTAAAAAGTATTGCTAAACTTAAAAACTAATATAATAATTTATTATTTAAACTTTTTAAGATTCTTAATAAAGACAAAAAAATTAAAAAAATATTTATTATTCTTTATATTTTATAGCTCTAGTTTAAGATTACAAATAAAATAGACATTATTAAATTAATCTTTTGCTTATAAATTAAATTTATAAAAGTAGTTACGTTTGCTATTGTTATTAAAGTTGTAAACTATATAAGTAAACTTAATAAATACAATTTCTTTATTTCGAAAAAAAGAAAACTTTTATTTTAATTAATATACAATAATTTTAAACAAATTATATTAAGCTAAAATATTGTTGCGTTTATATTAAAAACAATATATTGTTTTATTGCAAATACTTATTGTTAATTTCGCTTAATTTAAATAAATTTTTAAAAAATTAATTTAAATTTTTAGCTTATAAATAGAGTTAAAATTAATTTTTTTATTAATTTATAACTTAACAATAATAATATTATTTTTATAAAGTAATTGAAATTATTTTTTTATATTATCTTTAATTGCTTTTTAAAGAACTTAAGACGTTTTTTATTAACTTTTGTTAAAATTATTAAGTTAATTAACTAAAATACAATATTAATTAAACTTATTTTTGTTTTCTTTTTTAATATATTAATTACAAAATTGCGCAAAGCTAGTATTTAGCAATTAATATATCAAAAATCCATCGACAATTCCGAGATCTCTACTTAGAAAGTGCTAGTTGCGCATATTGTTAAAACGACTTTTTGCTAATTAATTGCTAGCAAAAAGTTACATTTGTTACTTTTCTTTTATAATAATTTTATTTAATCAATCTTAACTTAAAGAGTATATTAAAACGCTTTCGCAAACTTTAAATCTAATATTACAAACTATATACTTAGATTACATATACTTTTATTATTGTTAACTTTAACTTAAATTGTGTTATACTAACTCAAATCTTAGATAAACATTAATTTTTTAATTTCTAAATATATATAGTTTAAGATTCTAATTAACACTTTAAATATCTTAGCATTCGAACACTTCATTTCGCTCAAATTGCGTTAACATATTTTAATTTTGTATAAATTTCGAAGCTTTACACATTTCGTCTTCTTTATATTAATCAAAAACACTTATATCTTAATCTTCAACGTCAAATAATTTCGAATTGCTTAATATAGTTCAAATTTACTTTTGCGCATATCTCTAAAAGTTATTAACAAACTAGTCAATAAATAGTTTTATAATAGATTTATTTCTTAATTGCGTTTGTGATTACTTGATTAATCTAATTTATGTTAATTTAATTTTGCTCAAAAATGCTATTCACGTAATTGCGCACAATAAATTTATATAATTTTCAATTATATTTACTTTATGTTTGACGCGCATGTATTAAATTAATAAGCGCATTAAGTTATTAATAATATTTAACTTTATAGCTTGCTTTATTTATTTACTTAATTTTTTTTTATAAACATTATTTTGTTACGAGTTAACTTATAATGTTAACTTTTTTATCTTAACAAAAATATAATTATAATAAGGATTTAAAAACATAAACTTAAAAACATATCTTATTAATTTATTATAAATTTTATTATGTTAATGTTAAGACGCCCTTTTATTGTGCGATTGCTTTAACTTAGAAGCACAAACTTACTAACAAAATTTATAAAACTTATTAGCACTTAAAGATCGAATTAGAAGCAACGCGTATAAAGCAAACTAAAATTTTGCATAAAAAGTATAAATAAATTTTGAAAATTTAAAATTACTCTTAATACTTAATTAATCTTTGCAAAGATGCAATTGTTTATAACGCTACGTTTGTTATTAAAGTTGCGATAAAAGAAGAACATTTAAAGATAAATAACAAAGATAACAATTATACTAACTTTGAACATTTTACTTCGCGAACATTTTTCTTCTTTGTCTCTTCAAGCTTTCTAACGAACTTGCATATTGTTCTTATTATTGAAGCGCTATCGTTAACTAATTTCGAATTTAATTGTTATTTTTTACGCGTAGCTTCTAACATGCTCTCTTTAAAGCTTCGAACAACGCAATTTTATCTCTTTTTGTTCAATAATTTTTTACAAATTTTAGACTTCAACTTTAATTTTTTTCAAAATCGTTTAATTTAACGCAATTTGCTTTCGAATTTAATTAATTAAGTTATAATATATTAGACGTCGAAAAACAATCTAAATTTAATCGATAACGACAATTTTCAAAATAATGTTTGTTTTGTTCGTTGTTATTATAGAAACTTTCTTCGAGTTTAAATACAAAAACAAGATAATATAAATAAAGTTATCTTTGTATTTTCAACACACGCTTTAATTTTTAAGCAAATAATTTTTAACAAAACGTATTAGTTCTTTTATTACAAATCTTCTTAATTAGCTTTTTTTTTATTACAAATTTGCTTAACTTCTTTAAAGCTCTTTTACATTAATTTATTAAAAATAAAAAAAAAAAGACATTTTATGCGAGTTAATATATAAGTTTGCTCTTATTGTTATATTGTTTTTAAATTGATTGTATGTTTTGTTAGATTTCAAACGAACAACATTCTTGCGTTTAAGCTCTTTTAATAACGATAATTTATCTTTTGATTTCTTCTCTTCTAAGAAAAGTCGAAAAAATATACGAAAAATAATTAAAAATAATTTAAAAATTAATAACGTTTAATCAATTAAATTTAAGTTCAAAGATAAAATAATTTAAGATGTAATCAAAATTATAAACGCTTCAAAGAAGAAAAAAAATATAATAATAAAAACAAAAAAGTAAAAAAATAAAAATAAAAATAAAAAAAAAGTCAAAAAAGATATAATTGCAATGTTAGTATTTAGTTTTTTTATTTAAGCGCTTTATTAACTTAATGTTTAGTTTTAAAGTTGCGCAAAAAAGTTAATTATATAAATATGCAATAAACGAAACTTAAAAGCGTGCAATCAAGTTTGTGCGAATTGTATTAAAAGATAACATCATAAAGAAAAAATATAATCTTCTAAATATAAAGTAAAAAATATATTATTAGCAATAATTTGTCGCATTTTTTATTGTTATCTTTAATATTAAATTGAATAATCTCTATAATGCGTTACTTGTAGACGAAATAAATTTTAAAAAAATAAAACATATTTGTTCTTTTTAATTACTTAATTATTAACAACGCATATCTATAAATTATTATTATTCTCGCAATTGTTGTCTTTCGTTTATAGCTATAAAAACAATAATAAAGCATTTAAATCGAATGAAGAGACGAACTTATTTTTTGCAAACATTGCTTTAAAGATGTATTTATCGATGTTATCTACTCTTCTACTAGTATATTTAATGAATAATTAAATAATTATTTGTGTCAATTTAGTTTAAAGTTTTACAAACATCGATCTATTAACAAATCTAGTTTATTTTTCGTCTTAAGAATCAATTTTAATGATTAGAAAAAAAAGGTTTTTTATTTTGTTAATTTAAAGACTCTCGATATTATTTTTCTTAATATTTATTTATTTTTTAACAACAAATACGTGTTAACGCTTAATATTATTAAGAGATTTACAATTGTTCGCGAGTCTATTGTATCGTTTTCTAAGAATGTAAAGATTAATTGCTTAAAACACTTCAATTGTTCGCTCTTATTTTTAACATTTATTTGATTGTTAACAATATAATTAATCTAGAAGTCGCATGTTAAATTGAAATTTATTAAATTTTACAAATAAATTTGTAAAGTAAAAGAAAATAAAACAATAATTAAAGAGTAAACGATTAATCGCATTTATGTTGAACTCGACGTTATAAATAAATGTTATATTGTTAAAATTCTTGATTTGGATTTTTAAAGAGTATTAGATAGTATAAAGGCGAAAAGATCTACGTATTGCTTTTGATCGATGTTGATGTTAAGAATTATAATTACAATAGATTTTATAAACGTTGTTATCTCTTTTAATTTAATAAGATCGCAAGCTTGAAATTCTCTAAAATATTTTTATTACAATTTTATTATAAAATCGTTTAATTAAATAAAGAAAATCATCGACAACAATAGAAAAAAAAAATCTAAAAATTAAAAAGCTAGCATCGAAAACTATGCAAATCTTTAAATCTTTAATTTTTAAAATTATAATTTGTTGCTATAATAAAAGCAAATGATTCGATAAACGATTACTAAATATGTTAAAACTTTGACGCAAATTTGTCAAAATTATCTTTTTTAAAAAATATTAAAAAAGTCTAAAAACGATAATTGTTAATTAACAAAAACAAATTAATAAAATGTTTAAACATAAATAATAATTCTAGAATTAACAACAATACGATGCAATTTATTTTCGAAAGTATTTTAAAAAATTAATAATCTTAAAATCTAAACAAGTTTTTGACGAAATATGTTTGTTAAAAGTATGTAGTAATCTTTTATATTTAACATTCGTAATATTAACAATTTCGCGATAGCAAATGCGCTACATTAACGATAAAATTATCAAAGTTTACATAAATTCGACAATTAATTACATAAAAAAAAATTGCTCTTTAATTACATTTTACTTTTGATTCGTGAAAAATTGTTTAAAAATTACAATTATAAAACAAATTTTTAAGAAATATTTTAAAGCGTCGATCTTAATTATGTTGAACTTTCTAAAAATAATATTAATAATTAAACGTATAAATCTTATCTTTGTTCTAGCTTTTGTTTTATTATAATTGATATCTTTGTTATTTCTATTGCGAATTCTAACGTTTGTCTTGTTCTATAAGCATTATATATTGATTTTTCTTTATAATTTTTGCGAAAGCATTTAACTTTAAATAGACATCTTTATATATGTTTTAAAAACTTAAAGAGCGCAAAGCAACAAACAACAATTAACGTCTTTATGTTTGTTAAAAATTTAAATAATAACAAGTTTCTATATAAAGACGAATCTAATACGTTAATTAATATCGTCGACATTATAAATGTAGATTTGAATTTTTAATGCGCTACGATTGTAGTTTTTTACGAATCAATATATAGTGCGATTATAATCGCTTAAGTTTTTGTTCGCGTCTAGCGTTAAAACAATAATTCGAAAATATTCTACTACGTATTATATATCAAAACAAGAATTAAAAAGATTATGCTAAATAAATAACTAACAAAAATCAAGTTTATAATTAAGATCTTTTAGAAAGTCTTTATAATAATAAAGAAAAATGCTAATGTTGCTAAATTTAATACAACAACAAATGCAACAATAGCTATCAAAAATTCGAAAAAAAAGTAAAGATTTAATAAGTATAGTTTTCTACTTAATGTTCGAAGATAAAGTTGATCAAACAAACTTATTAGCTTGCGCAATAACAAAGATTTTTATTAATTATATTTTTTTTAGTACTTTTGTCTTTTCTTAAGTTTCGATTTGTTCGCTTTGTATTTACGCTAACATTTGCGTCAATATAACTCAATATAATTCAATATAACTCAATATAACTTAGATAAACGTCGATTAATTTTTTTTAAAGCGTCAAATCTATATTGCTTGATATAATTGCTTTATTTTTATAATTATATTTTTTACACTCTTATTACGAGCTTCTTCTTTAAGTTACTTAACGTATTAATTTTAATTTTAAATCTAGAATTGTTATTATCAATTATTACTTAAATCTTAAGATCAATAATAAAATGAAAATCTTAATAGACTAAATATTGCATTATTTCTTCTAACAAATCTCTAAAACTTCGAAGTTAATTGCGAGAAATATATTTTATTTCTTTACGCTTTAATCGCATTTTTATAATTTAATTCATATATTTAAAGCATTATTATGTTATTACTTTTAACGTTCTTTTTTACAATTATTTTGCAAACTTATCTTACAAACTCTTATTTTAATTAGCGCCTAATTATTTGTTTTGATCGTAAATATAAAAAACTACGTCTACAACATAATTTAATCTCTAATAATTATAATTTACATAATATAATTTGCTCACGAAATTCTCGATCTTAAAGTCTAGTAATAATAATCGCATTAATTTATTAATAATCTTTGATTTTATAATTTGTTTTATTTTTTTATTTTTACTTTTATTTGCAAGTATTATTTTTACATAAGTTTACTTACAATTTTAGCTTTATTATTTTAGAAAATGTATAATTATGTTGCAAATTTAAAGATATAAACACAAAAAAATGTTTTGTTAACTTGCTCTTTATTTTATTATATTTTGATCAAGACGTTTGTTTGTTATATAAGTGTCTCGACTTAACAACATAATTTTATTGATTAAGTCTTTAAAAATTATTAGTATTCAAAACTCAATTTTGAAACAAATCGTATAAAATAGATCAAAATTCTCTATAACAAATATAAACGAATATTAGAAGTCGAAAGTTAATTTTTTTATCTAATAAATTTTTGCAAAGATATTATTATCTACGACGTTAAAATCGTTTTCGAAGTCGCAACAAAAGAAGAACATCAAAAAATAAATAACAAAAAAGACAATTATATTAATCTTAAACAATTTATTTCGTTAACATTTTTCTTCTTTGTTTCTTCAAGCTTTTTAGCGAATTCGCATATTATTTTTATTATTAAAGTGTTATCGTTAATCGATTTTAAATTTAATTGCTATTCTTTATTTATAACTCTTAACATGCTTTCTTTAAAATTTTGATCAACGCAACTTTATCTTTTTTCGCTTAATAATTTTTTATAAATCTTAAACTTCAATTTTAAGTCTTTTTAAATTCGATTTGTTTAATGCAATTGTTTTTCGAATTCAATTAATCAAATTGTAATATATTAAACGCTTAAGAAAAACTTATAATTTAATTAATAACAACAATATTTAACATTGTATTCTTTCAACTTAACAAAAGTTTAAAGATTTTTTTCGAATTCAAGTACAAAATTAAGACAATATAGATAGATTTATTTTTGTACTTTTAAAACGCGCTCTAATAAACGAACAAATAATTTTTAACAAATCGTATTAATTCTTTTTTTATAATTTGATTCTATTAGTTTTTTTATTATTACAAATCTTCTTAATTACTTCAAAGTTTTCTCGATTTAATTAATAAAGAATATAATTAAAAAGTTATTTTACGCGAATTAATATACAAGTTTGTCTTCTTCGTTATATTGTTTTCGAATTAATAATGTGTCTTATTAAATTCAAAGCGCATAGCATCTTTATTTATTAAGTTATTTTGTTACAACAAGTTAAACTTTGATTTTTTTTCTTTAAACAAAAGCGTTTAAGCAAACAATACAAAATTAATAACAACTTAAAAAACTAAAATATACAAAATTCAAAATTAAGCTTAACAATAAAACAGATTTTAATTTAATAATAATTATATATGCTATAAAGAAAGAAATAAATATGTTAATTAAAACAAATTCGCAAAATAAAAAAGAAAAAAATAAGAAAAATGCAAATAAAAATATAATTAAAATGTTTGTAGTTACTTCTTTTATTTAGACGCTTTATTAAATTAATGTCTAACTTTAAAGTCTTTTAAATTAGTTAATTATATAAGTATTTTTTAAACGAAACTAAGAAACGTATTGCAACTTTTGTGCGCATTGTTCTTAAAAAAGACAAATTTAAAAAAAAAATGTTATCAAATATAAAGTGAGAAAGATTTCTTAATAGTAATTAGTTAGATTCTTTGTTGTCGTCTCTAATATTATGTTAAATAATCTCTATAATATGTTGTTCGCAAATAAGATAAATCTTAAAAAGATAAAATATATTTGTTTTCTTCAATTATTTAATTACTAACGACTTATATTTATAGATTATTAATATTTTCGTAGTTGTTATCTTTTGTTTATAATTATAAAAACAATGACAAAACATTTAAATTAAATGAAGAAACGAATCTATTATTCGCAAATATTGCTTTAAAAATATATTTATTAATGTTATCTATTTTTCTACTAGTTTAAGCAATAACTAGACATCTATTTATGTTAATTTAATCTTTATCTTACATATAGCGTTTTTGTCGTATATTTTCTTTCGAATACGAATTTCAACAATTAGAACAAAAGAGTTTATAGATTTGTTAACATAAAAAATTTTAACATTATTTTTCTTAATCTTTATTAATTAGTTAAGAACAAATAGATGTTAACAATTGTTATTTTTAATTAATTTCAAATTTATTGCGATCTTATTGTATAACTTTTTACAAATACAAGAGAAAATTATCTAAGACACTACAATCTTTTAAGTTTGATTTTATTTATTATATAGTTTTTAACTATATGTTACAACTAGAAGTTGCATGTCGCACTTAAGTTTACTAAGTTTTGCGAATAATTTTATATAAGACGAAAAAATATTTATCGCATTTATGTAGAATTCGTTGCCATTAATAGATGTTATATTATTAAGATATCAAAACTAGAATTTTAAAGAGTAATAAATAATACGAAAATCAAAAAACTTAAATATTGCTTTTAGTTAATAGTGATATTTAAATTTATAATTATAATAAATTTTATAAACGTTGTTGTTTTTCTCGATTTAGCAAGTTTAAACTTATAAAATAATTTAAATTATTTTTATTTTAATTTTACAACAAAATCTCTTAATAAAATAAAAAATAAAATATTAACAACAACAAAGAAAGAAATATCTTAAAAATTAAAATGCTAGCTTTCGAAGCTATGCAAATCTTTAAAACTCTAATCTTTAAAACTCTAATTTTTAAAATTATAATTTATTATTATAATTAAAGCAAATAATACGATAAACAATTACTATATTTTCTTAAACTCTAGCGCAAATCTATTAAAAGACACTTTTTCTAAAAAGCATTAAAATAGTTTAAAAAGTATAGTTGTTAATTAAAAAGAGCGTATTAAAGTACAATTTAAACAAATGTATATAATTTAGAATTAATAACAATACAAATCAATTTATATTTAAAAACATTTTACGAACACAACAATTTAAAAAATTAAACAAATCTTCGACGAAATACGTTTATCGCAAATCTATAATAATTTTATTATATTTAACGTTTGTAACGTCGACAATTCCACAATAGCAAATGCGTTAAATCAAAAATTATGTGTTTAAAGTTTACATAAACTTAAATACTAATTATATCAAAAAAAATTAATTTTTGATTGTCTTCTACTTTATGTTAATAAAAATTCGTTCGAAATTATTTGTTATTAAAAAAGTTCTCTTAAAGTACTTCGAAGCGTCTATCTTAATTATGTCAAACTTTTCTAAAATTACATTAATAATAAAGCGTATAAATTCTATCTTTATTCTAACTTTTGCTTTATTATAATTGTTATTTTTGCTATTTTTATTGCGAATTTTAATGTTTATTTTATTTTACAAATGTTATATATTAATTTCTCTCTATAATTTTTGCGAGAGCATTTAACTTTAAAAAGAGCATTCTTAAATGTGTTTCAAAAATTCGAAAAACTTAAAACGACAAACGACGATTAACGTTTTTAAATTTGTTAAAAAAATAAGTAGTAAGCAAGCTTTTGCAACAAAATAAATCAAATACGTTAATTAAAACTATTAAAATGCTAAAAAAAATCAAAATTTTTAATATGTTATAATAATTATTATATGCGAGTTCGTGTATAACGCATTTTAAATCGCTTAAATTTTCGTTCGCATCTAGCGTTAAAATAACGAGTTAAAAATTTTATACTACGTACTATATGCGAAAACAAAAATTAAAAACATTGCGCTAAATAATTAGCTTGCGATAATTAAATTTACAACTAAAATCTTTAAAATTGTAAATTTTCTTGCGATTTAAATAGTTGCTACATAAATATCGTTAAAGAGATTAATAACTTAAAAAGTTATTTTTGCATTTATTTTTATGTTTTATCTCGAATTTATAACTCTAGTTCTAGTTAATTTAATTTAAATTTTAATTAACTTGATTTATTGCTATTGTCTTTATTTTACTTTTTTATTTTTATTTTCTTCGCTACTTTATTTGTACGTTTTTTTTTTTTTTAAATATTAGTTGCATAAAGTGATTTTTAATCACTTTTTAATTATTGCGATGCGTATCGAATTAAAAACAAAACTTGATTTATTGTTAAAAAGAAAAAAGTTTAAACGAAAAAATATATTAATAAAGCTTTGTTAAAAGCAAGAGTTTAGCATTCTTTATATTAAACTTCTAGAACTTACTTGTAGTCGCAATAAATATAAAGACAAATAAGAAAAACATTTTAGAGAGTTTTGTAATGTTTAATTACGAAAGCACAATTAAGTTTTCGACACAATTGTCAAATTAACTTAGATTAGTTAAGAGTGTCATATCTTTATTAATTTAAAATTGTATATAAAGTCGTTATTTAATATAACTCTTCTCTTAACGTAGATATTATTATTTTTGTTTAAATTGACGCATATTAATTTATCTTAATTAAGAAGCAATGTCTTTAGTAATTATAATCAAATGTAAAGTTATAATTCTATATCTCTTTACTTTTAACGCAATTTCTATTATGTTTGTCTAGTTTGACGCAAACTAGTTTATGTTAATTAAGAAAGAGCATTTTTGCGATAGTTATAGTCGCATGTAAAGCTATAATTCTATATCTTTTTTCTTTTAACGTAGTTTTTGTTATGCTTGCCCAATTTAACGCAAACTAGCTTATGTTAATTAAGAGAGAGCATTTTTGCGATAGTTATAGTCGCATGTGAAGTCGTGATATTGCGACTCTCTTTTTTTAACGCAATTTTCGTTATGTTTGTTTAAGTTGACGCAAACTAGCTTAGATTAATTAACAAAATTGTGTCTTTAATAACTTTGATCAAATGTAAAGTTGTAATTCTATATATCTCTTCTCTTAACGCATTTTTTGCCATGTTTGCCCAATTTGGCGCAAATTGATTCAAATTAATTAAGAGAATTATCTTTTTAATAGATACGATCGCATATAAAGCTAATATCTTCTTTTTAAACGCAATTCTTGTTATGTTTGTTCAAGTTGACGCAAATTAACGCAAATTAGCGCGAATTTTTTATCAAGTTTGTAGTAATTTAACATCAATAGTTTGCGTTATCTAGTATTAACATTATACTCTTAATAGAGAGAATTTATTTAGAGTCAACTATAATATCAATGTTTAATTAAATAAATTCTTCAAATAATACTAGCATATTAATCTATATATAAAGAGATAATTCGAAGTAGAGTTGTTATAGATCTTCGCAAAATAAAAAAAGAAATATATTAATATTTAAATTCTACGCAATTTGCTTATATTATGTATAATAATTAATTAATAAATTACTCTATAATTGCAACTTATAAATATAATTGATTAAATAGTCTTTTATTACAATTGTATTTAGTATTTAATAAACGATTAAAACTTTAACTTTTTATTATAATATTAATATGCATTGATGTAGTCTAGAGATTTATTTCTTTAATTATGTTTTTATCTAGTAGTAATGTTGATCTTTTTAAAATATCTATAATAGTAAAAGACGAAACTTAAAACGCTTCTTTAAAATCGATTTAACGTAATAATATTAATAACTTCGCAACGCGATATATTAATTATGTTTTATAAATTATATATTTTAACAAATCTTCAAGCATCTATCGTCTTATTGCGTTATATATATATAATAGATAAAGTTATTAAAAAGAGAGAGCAAAGTATTATGTCTCGTTTTTGCGATGCGTGTGATTTGACGTCAAAGAACAACGACGAACTAACGCGCCATTTAGCTAGATGCTAGATAATTCGAGAGACAAAGCGTCGAAAAAAATCTAAATCTAAGAAAAAAATAAAAGAAAATTCGAAAAAGAATTCGAAAAAGAACGATTTATATTAGTTGCGCAATCGTCTTCTTAAAATAAAGCAACGTTTAAAAAAGATTAATGCATCAAATGCATCTAATAAAGTAACGTTTGACGAAATTCTACAATTATCTAAATTAAATCAAAATAATTATAAGTTTTCAAACGCGCATATTATAAAAATTAAAAAATGTTACTCTTCAATTTTATAAATAAAGAATTTTGTTAATTTTAAGCATGCTACACAAGCATCTAATAATAAAGCAAGAAATCGCACATTAACAAGTCTACAATTTATTACATTGATTATAATAATTAAGCAATACAATTAAAAGAAAAGAACAAAAGAATTTATTAACGATATAATTCGAAAAAGTAGCTACATTCGTCAAATAAAAAAAATTACGCAAAAATCGTTTTTTATTTTCTTGACAATATATAGTCTTTTTTAAAATGCTTAAAATTATAAATTTGCAAAATAAATGTTAAATTATAAGCTTATAAAGAGTGCTATCGACGCGTTGTTTTAAAATAAGAATAACAAAAACATGCAAAAACGTTACAACTTTCGCAACGACAATAAATAATATACGCAAATAAAGATTATTTTATACAAAATTAAAAACGATAAATAACGCAAGATAAAATTTACAATTAAAGAGACAATTAATGATTTTATCTCTATTAAATATATTATATATTATCGAAATGTTAAAAATGTAATGCGTTTTTTGTTTAATTATAAATCTTTTTAAGACAATCTAATATACGCGTCGATTTAAATTAATACGACGAACAATATTTGCGTCTATATTAAAATGCATATAAAAAATTGATAATAAAATATACAAAATTAATTATTAAGAGAAGTTACAATTATTTTAATTTTAATAACTACGAACAAAATTTAAATAATACAACATTATAAAGATTAAAGCTTGTAATCAATATATATAACTATTAATAATTTAAATCGAATTATAAGACGAAATTAAATTTGATCAAGTCTAGTGCTAATAGACTTAATATTAATTGTAAAGATCAAAAAAGAGCATTTGTAACATTTATAAACAAAAGTATATCATTAAGCTATAAAGAAAATCTTTTAATGTACATTTTTAATCTATAATAATCTCGCTTTGCAAACTAATCAAATGTAGCATTTAAAATATTTAGCGAATCTAATATAAACGTACTTTGCGCTAACGATTTTACGAAAAAATGTTATTTAATTATTGAAGAAATAATAATGAACTACGAAGAGCAAGTTCTTATTACTAGTATTAAGAAGAACAAACATTACAATATTTGCAAAATTTCTTTAAACGAACGAAAGCATCTTATAAAGAGATAAAAATATCGTACTTTTAAATATATTTAAAACAAATTCGTTAAACAAAAGACGAATTTAAAGAAAAACAAAAAGAAGATAAATATATATTCGATGCGCAATTAAACGTAAAAACACAAGTATTGCAACGTTTATAAATTAATAAATCTTAATATTTTTTATTAATTACTAAAAAATATAATTATGCGATTAATTAACTAAATTGTTGTCTTAATTAATAATATTATTGCAAAGACGTATTTTAAACAATTTACGAAACAAAAGAAAAAAAACAAAAGTATTATCGAAACAACAAAATCTATTCAATTAAATAAGCGCTTTTGTCAAATTTTTAACATAACAAACTTGAAGACGTTTAAATCGTTTAATAAAGTCAAACAATAAAACGAAATTAAACAAAAAACAATAGTACATTAACTTGTTTTTGCAATAATATTTCTATTAATAGAAAAGCGAAACGCGACAATACATTGTGTTCGAACGATTACGAACTTTATTATGTTCGCTTAATACGTTTTTTATAACAAAAACACATTAAATTACATAAAGTACGTATTGTATTAAATCGACAACTTAAAGACGATTTTTATTAAATATTGATTACAAAATATAACGCACAATAAGAACGACAAAAATAAGACACATTTTAACATTTTTAAGCTTTATGTTTTTATTTATTATGTAAATTTTATTTAACTATTTAATAATGCTCAAAACTACGATATCTTCTACAACAAAACAACATATAAAATTCTATTAAAGCAATTCTTTTTAAAAACGAACAAAACAAAGAGATGAAAAACACAAATATTAGATTATAATACTTAACATATTAATATTAACGTTATAAGCGATATAATTTTCTATTTGCAAACTAGCTTAATACTTGTTGTTAAACAAAAAATAAAAAAAGAAATTAACAAATTAATACGAAAGTTGATAAATTTATCAATGTAGCTTAACTCTTATAATCGAGCATTGCTAAGCAAATAATGCATAAATCACAAATATTAACGAAAAGTTAAAAAAGTTGCTATAAAGAAGAAGTTTAAATGTTTAAATTTTATAGACGCATTAACAATGTTTATTCGAAAAAAACGCAAAAAAGTACGAAAATTAATTTGCGATCAATTAAAGTTAAACGTTCGAAAACAAAATTTATCTTAAATAAAAAACTACTTTGTTAAAATTTACAAATTCTTAATTTGCTAAAAACAAAGCAAAAAGAATTATATAAATTTGAAAAAATTACAAAAAAATATAATTCGATGCGTTTTTTGTTGATGCAATAAAATTAATTAGCGAAGAGATTATGTATAAGTGCAAAAGTATAAGTTAAAAAATATTTATCGAAGCAACAAATTAACAAAGAGCAACAATAAATATGTAAAAAGCGTGCGATTTATAGTTACTATGTTCGATTATTATCGATTAAATTGTATTAAGCGTTTACGAAAGTATATAAAAGCGCTAGTTAAAATAAAACGATAAATTAATTAAGAAATTACTAACACAATACATAAAATGTATAAAATAATCGACTTTTTTACTAATATAAACAAAAACTTTATACGTTTATACTCTTAACAATTTTACGATTTATTATATATTATTTGCAACGTATATCTTATATCAACAAATCAAAAACGCACAAAGTATTATGTTAACAACTTTATCAATTAAAATTAATACAACACTATATATAATCTTAACTTCAAAACTAACGAAATTTAATTTGCAAACATATAAGCTAAAGAATATTAAAAAAAGAAAAAAAATTAAAGACGCAATAACTAAATTAAGTTAACAAAATCTACGTTATTAAAATTATAAAGAGACTTTTAATTTATACGCTCTCTTTATTACTTAAACATTTATTTTGACAATAAATAATAATATCTTTATTCTACATTATTTAGATTACGATAACGTATTAAACAAGTTAATTAAATTGCGCAATACGTAGACTTTTGTATAATGCATGTTCTTTTCGCTATTATTTCGAGACTTAAAATTGCAAAAGACGTAGCTAATACGTTAAAAAAAATAAAAAACGTAAAAAAACAACAACGAATGTTAAGAATTTTATTATTAATAAAAAGAGCAAATCTACTTTAAGACTTAAATTAATTAATAATTGAATTAACTTATTTAAGATTAAGTTAACTTGTTTAAGATTAAATCAAATTGTTCAAAATTAAGTTAACTTAATTACAACGACTATGCTTTAATCGCGCTAAAAGACGCTAAATTATGTTGTCTTTATTAACGTTATTATAATTATTGCTTTTAACAACAATTAAAAAGACGCTCTTATTAAGTTTGTCGCAAATGTTTATCTTTACTTCGTTGTAAACGTTGTTACAAGTTAAACAAAACTATAGAAACTATTATTAATTTTTGACAAAATTACTAGCGTCAATGTAGTGAACAAAGATTTTAAGAGCGTAATTCTTTTTAAAATTACGCAATTTAAAGAAATTTATTATTAAGTTAAATACGATTCTTAAGTTCGATTTCTTAATAAATAAGCATTAAACAATCTCTAAGTATATCGCTAATAACAAATAAGACTATTATTAATTAAATTGTAAAAAAACTATATTATAATGTCGAAAATCTTAGATAAACTTTAATCTTTTAAGAGCTTTATTTAATTTTAAATTAATTGAAGACACAAATTGTTATTAAATTCTATTTAATAAAGACGCTCTTAAAGCATGTTTAAAAGCTTTGTGATATTGTTTTTTGCAACAATAGCGTTCTTAATAGAAGTGTAAAAATGTATTTAAGATCGATAATATTAACGCGCGCATATTGCGACAAGCTTCTTGTATTAATGTACTTTTTAATATATTAAATCTAAAATAACTTAATCTTAATTTTAATTAATTTAATAAAGAATTGCTAAATTTAAAGCAACATACAAGACAAACAATCTCTTAATAAGCATATAAAGTATTATTGTTAAAATTTACGTTTTTTCTTTAAATGTATTCTAACATATAGATTCTTACATTTTAATCAAATTCGCAACTTATAATAAAGACAATTCTTGCAATTGTTTTAAAATTAAATAAACATTAATAATGTAAAGCAAAATAAAATTAAAAAATCGACAAACGTATTTTTTGCTTTATAAGAAAAGATAAGCTAATTAATGTAGAATGTAAACGTTTTAAATTAAATTTTTTCAAATTATCGTTCTTGTTATCGTCGAAAACTATACTAGTATTTGAATTGACACATAATAGATTCTCTTTTTAGATGTTGTTCTCTCTAGATCTACTAAAACGAATTGAGATATTATCGTTTGTGTTATTATTATTAATTAAAATATAATTTCAATTTGTATTATTTAACAATGCGTCGATGCATTAGAAATTCTAGACAAACAATTTTACTAAACTTTTATTTATTAAACTATTAAACAATAATTAATTAATTGTTTGTTTTTTGTTATTTTATTCTTTTGCGTAGTCTAACTATATATTAGAATTGCGTTATTTTCGTAAATTCGATAGAAATGAAGACAACGACAATAAGAAAAATAATAGCGACGAACTTAAATAATGTATACTTTAACGCAATAAAAAGAGTAATTTATCTTAAATTAACGAAAGAGACAATAACGATTTCGTTTGTGCTCTTTGCTTCGAACGCAAAAAAGAAAATCAAAATGTTATTGTTAAATAAAATAATTGTTCGACGAATAAATTGTTTTCGACAAACTTTAGTGCGAAATCTTTTAACAAAAAAGGCGACAATATTAAGATATAATTTGTGAATCTCGCAAACGATGTCTCAAATTTGCTATCTAATATTGTAAATAACAAGAGCGAAGACTTTATTCGAACGATATTGCTACTAGCTATTTTGTTAATTGTGTTAAATAGCGAAGCGCATATAGCGCGAAGTCTTTTCTATGTTTTCGCATATAATAATATATTTTGTTGCGTTATTTTACGCCAATTAAATATGCAATAAGAGTCGACACGTTATATAAATGTCAATTAAATAAATAAGCGTAAATTTATAGTAAAGAAATTGTTTAATTTCTTTTTAATGTTCGCAATCTTGCGAAGTTTATCTTTACTTTAGCGAAACAACTTAAATAATTTATTAAGAGTCGAACGTTCAAAAGTAATTAACAATAATTAAGAGAATTGCACGATTTTAGTTTTTCAATAAGTTAAAGCGTGAAAAACAATAATTAAAGTTATTATTTTTTTTATAATAAACGATATAACAACGTTTATCTTAGTTTATTAAAACATTTATTATAATATAAATAACATAATAAAGAAGCGAACAATATAAAATATTTTAAGCAAAAGATTCTTAAAGCGAATTAAGTTAATCTAAATTATATTAAGTTATATTGAATCAAATTTAGCTTAAATTACAAACAAACATATGTCGACGCATTACATTAATTTCTTATTGTTTTTGTTTCTTTTTTAGTGCTTTCTTTTCAAACAAGTATCTTTTTTCGTCTTAAGTCTTTTACTCTATAACGAGTATTTTCTTATATTGTATTTTACGTCGATTCAACAATATTTGCGCACATAATTTCGTTAATTATGTTTAAGAGATTAAGAGTCGCAATGTTTTTAATAAATACAATTGTTACTAATTAAATTAAAAAATATTTACTAATTTATATTTGCGTAGAATAATAATTTAACAAATGAAAAAAACAACTTAGACTTTGAATCGAACAAATTCTCGCATTTTTTAAACAAACGTAAAAGAGCTTTTATTATTAACAAAAAAAAAAGCAATATAATAAAAATATTGTTTTCGCAAATACAAAACAAAGTAAGTTTTGTTTCTTTTCTTAAGTCTCTTCTTAATCGATTATAGCTTTTATTCGTTGTTTTGTTCTCTAAAAACGTAATTAAAAAGTCGAAAACGTATAAATTACAATTATCTTAATCTTTTTTTAGTACTTACAATTCTACGTCTTCGATAATCAATTATTTAAATTTTATTTCTTAGTTCTTCGCATTTAACAATTAACAAAAAAAATTATTATTTTTGCGAAAAACTCGAACGACATTCGTTAATATACTTGTATTATAAAAGAATATTAAACAACGTTTAAAATATTATTTAACATTAAAACATAAACAAATTATATAAAACGTAATTTCTCTCTTATAAGTTACGATTGTTTGTAACAATGCTAAATTTAAAAATTGCGACTCTTGGGCGAATTCTAAGCAAAAAGCAAAATTGTTCAAACTAATAAAAAAGCTATAAAGAAAAATAACTATTCGAATAAGCAACTTTAAACATTAATAACACAAAAATATCGCCAATACTTTAGCGCTAAAAGAGGCGAAAAAGATAATTATTTTAGTTTGTTGATGCCAATTTAGAACTAATTTGTTATAATTACTCGATTTAATAAGCGACATTTAATTACACATAATAAAGCAAATGCGCAAGATAATTAAAAATTATTACAATTTTAGCAATAGCAAGAAGTTATATAATTATGTTGTAACGTTGTTGCGAAATTGCGCTTTCTTAAGTGTAAATTATTAATAAATAAAGATACTACTTAAAATGTTTTAAGTCTTAATAATTGTCAAAATCTTCGTATTATTATTTTTTAACAACAATCGAAAAAGCTTTGAAACGAATTTCTTAATTAAATATTTGTTTACGAAATTAAATTTAAAAGTAATCAAGATAATATGTATTATAATTCGTTATTACATAGAGGAATTTCGTTACGAAGCGCACATTACAATCAAATTTAAAGAAAATTAAATTAACGATAAATAGTTTATGATGCAAATTATATAATTATGTATATTAAATTAATAACATTAAAAATCTAAAATATTATACAAAAGCTATAAGATAATTAAAGTACAACAAAGATCAAATTAGAATTGCGCAAACTACAAGAGAAAATAATATTTTACAATAAAGAAACAAATTGCAATCTAGAATTCGAAGCAAAAATATATTTTTCTTTAAAAGAATCTTTGTTTAATTTAAATAATTTCGAATTTAAATTCGAAATAGCATTACGACAACGTAAAATATTCAACAATAAAAGTATATTTATTAATAATAAAATTAACGAATCTATGTTAAGACATTTAATAAAAAATAAAGTAAATAAAATTAAGTTTATTAGTGTTAAAAGTTAACAATTGTCGCAAAGTACTAGCTACGATTTAAAGAAAATTTTTTCTCAAAATGTAAATTCAAATTTTAGAGAAATTCTAGTTTAATTTGATTTAATTTGGCTCAAAATTTATAAAATGCGTTGATTAACTATAATGCGTCTTATAAAAAAATAATGAAAGAAATAACATCGCAAAGATAAGTTATTCTTTTCAAAAAAATTTATTTTAGCTTGAGCTACTTTAATGTAATTTAATGTCTACATATTGTGTTAACTAATTGCGATAACGTTTGTAAAACAATAAGATAAAAAATAATTTAAAGATAAGCATTTTATACGAAAAGAATAGATTGTTCGTTAGTTGTTTAAAATTAATGTAATATACTAGCTAACTATGTTGGCGCTTTTAAAAAGATTCTAAAAATAAAATTAATACAAAGATAGACAAAACTCTTAAAGATAATTTAAAATAACTTAATTTAACTTAATTTAGTTCAATTTAATTTAATTTTAAAATGTAATTAATTAATTGCAACTTATACGCAAGAGACAATTAAATTTAATAACGATATTAAGATAGATTTTTCTTTAAAAATTAAATTGAACAAATGTTTTGCTAAAAGTATATTAAAAATATTGACGTTTCGAATGTAGCGCAATAATTACGATTTAACGACTAATTCGACGAATAAACAAGCAAATAAAATACGTAAAGACTATTTGCTATGCTTGACTTTTAAATAGCGCTAATTGAAAGACGTTTAACGAGCAAACAATGCTAAGAGAGAGAAGTGTAAATATTGTAAATTGTGTTTAACGTCTTTTTAATGTTATTAAGACTAATATAAGTCGTAAACAAATCAACTAATACAATTAAAATCGTTGATCGAAAAAATTTAAATTAGAATAAGTATAAAACTTAAGTAAAATTTAAAGATTAAACAAAGATTATAGTGTTAAAGTTGACAATTAATTGAATTGCTTAAAAGAAGAAGCTAGAAATAAAAAAAAACTATACAATATAATATAAAATAAGCAAGACAAATAACATTATAAATGATGCGAATAAATATAATAGATTTTAAATTTATGCGAAGACGCAATTCTTAATGCAATCTATGCTAAAGATTTCTATATATAGTAAGAAGAACGTATATAAATTTTTATAATCTTAGACTAAATTTAATTATTAAGATATTTAGAGCTTCGCTTTATTAACGATTTTAGAGTAATAAAATTAATTAAAGTTAAATTATCGAATATGTTAGTTATAACTACAATAAAATTAATGTAAACAATTGAGAACATGTTTAAATTCATATTAATAGCACGAAAAATTCTAATATTATTAACACTATTGTAAGAAGATTATAAGCAATACGTAGATTGCGTTCTTTCAATAAAAATTGTAAAAAGAGTGCGAGCCATGTTAATCTTGTTAAACTTGTTATTCTTGCTAAGGCTATCAATATTGCGACGCACAAATATTCGCAATTGAATCTTGCGCTTAATTATGTGAAGCGAACTTATTGATTAACCTGCTACTTTGACTATTTGCGACTAATAGTACTATTAGCAAGAGTCCTAGAATTGCCGATGTCAAATTAATATATTTGACAAATTTATATTGCTAAACAAATTTAATTTAGTTAATTTATTAATTATAATTTTGTAAAAATTAAATTAAACAAATAACAAAAACTTGAATATATTGTTTTTAAATAAGTCAAAATGCTTTTTAAATTTTAAATTCTCTTTAAGATTGTTTTAATTTAATAGAGTATTTACAAGATAATAATTGTAACAAAAAACAACATTAATATATAATTAATCTTTATTTATTAAGAATTTCTTAAATAATTTGCGATTCTTGTTAGAGTTAAATTTAATTTTGCTCTTCGAAACTAATTTTTTGTTAATTATATTGTAGATATAAATAAAATAGAAATAATTATAAACGAAAATAAAAGCTTAAGATTAAATATATTTAATATTATATAAATATTAAAGAACATATATTATTCGCAAAACAAAATTTTTAATATCAAAAATAAATATTGCTTAAAGTATTATTTTATTGCGTAACAAATCTTTTAATATATAAAGACAAAAATATTGTTCAAAAATAATAACAAAATTGTATTGTAATTGTTGTTTTAGCAAATTTACTAATTTTATTTTAGTAAATTTACTAATTTTATTTTAGCAAGCTTATTAATTTTATTTTAGCAAGTTTATTAATATTATTTTAGCAAATTTATTAAATTGTAGTTAAAACAATTTGTTGTCTCTTTATTTTAACAAGTTTATTAATTTTATTTTAGTAGATTTATTAAATTGTAGTTAAAATAATTTATTATTTATTTCTTTTAATAAACTTATTAAAGAATTAACAAAATTAAATATTGTTAAGTTGTACGTTAATTTAAAAATATTTATTGTTGCAACTTAATTACGCTTTGCAAAGTACTTGTTCTAGTAACTTTATATTTAGAACTTGTTTTATAAAGCAAAAAAGATAATAAATATAAGTATTTTTAAAGTACGATTTGCAAAGTTGTGTTTAAAGAGATAGTTAATATTATATTAGAATTAAAGCTTTAATAACTAGTATATAGTTAATTGACGAAAATACTAGCTATACAAAACTAACTATATATAGAAAATAAATATAAGTACTATAAATGTTAAGACGCGAAACATTACTTGTAGTATACTCGAGACTAGAGAACAAAAATTCGAAGAATAATCGAAGAGCGAAGCTTGTCTAGCCTAGAATTATAACAAGAATTAATACTTATATAAGATCGAGACTCTAATTAATTACTAAATGCGCAAATATAAACAAGAAAAGCTTATCTTAAAATTTTTAATTCCATAAAAAAGATATAATTCGAAGTTTAATTATTAATACGATAAGAATTTGTTTAATAAAGTTAAAGAGTTTGTCTAAATTTATAAAGAAAAGTATAATATATCTATATCGAACGTTATTTGTTGTCTTAACTCAATAGATAGTTAAGTTATTGCAAAAGAGAGAGATTAAGTTTTTTTTATAGATTGGCAAATAAAATAGCAATAGGTTATCTTCTTTATAAAATAATAAGCAAGATAGCAATTTTTCATTGCTTTTACATTTTAACAAACAAGACAATAATTATTTACTATAGACTATTAAGTAGAACAATCTTTTTGTTAAACGTCGATAAAATAGATCTTGCAAGATAAAAATAAATAATCTTGTTTAAATCTTGCAATTATGCTTAATTATGCTAAAGACATTAAACTTATGCCTCTTATATATATTGTTCTTATACGTTTGATAGTTAAACTTAGATTTAAAGTCGCAATATAACGCGCTTTTATTTATTATTTATTTACTTAGCGCAATTATAAATCTTATCTAGCATCTAGACTAATTGCGTCGAGTCAATTAATCGAGTTTGAGTCGATTAATCGACTTAAATTTTGACAATTTAAGTTAACTCGATTCGAAAGTCTTAACAAGTTGATTTTTAAAGTTAAAATCGAAAATCGAGTTAAATCGAATCGATTCCTAGAATTAGAATCGAAAATTAACTCGAAAAAATTGACTCAAATTGTTAAGAAATAAAGTTATTTAGTAACAAATTTAATAAACAAAAATTAGATTTTAAATCTTTTTATTTTTTTATTTAAATATTCTATAATAATGCAATAAAGTAATGCATATAAATTATTTAATATTTATGTAATAAATAGATTACAACTATTATAGTCTTTTAATAAACTTTAATCTTATATTTTATCGAAAAATATATAATAATATATTTAGATAATACACTTAAACTTATTAATGCTATTAATTAGTTCGAGATCTTTATAATCTCGTAATTAACTTTATTTTTATTATTTTTATTATTGTTTTTATTATTGTTATTATTATTATTGTCTTTGTACTCTATATTTTTATACTTGTTATTTATTATTTTCGCATTATTCTTTGTCTTCTTTTATTTTATTTTTACTTTATTATTATTAATTTTAATCAAGTCTTTAGTATTGTTATTTATTAATTTTAAAAAATTAGATATTTTGCAATTTGCAACATTTTTATTGTTTGCAAAAGTATCTTTGAATCTTTTAAATTTGTTAATCGTATTTAAATTATGCACTTTCTTTAATTTATTAAACTCTTTATATTATAGAATGCGTTATTAAATTATTTTAATAATTAATATTATATATTTAATTATGTTTTTGCTTAATTCAAATTAATTCAAATTAAGCTAACACGTAGATTAGTTATTTTATTTATATTAGACTTTATATATACTTAAATATTAAGAGATTGTATTGTGTTTATATTTTTACTCTTTAAAACTATTTGTATAGTAATTGTATTAACTTTAATCTATTTTGCAATATTTTTGTCTCTAGTCTTCTTTATTAGTTTGATCTCAAAGTATTGCGCTACAATATAATTAACTTTTTAAATATATATACATTATTTAAATATATTATTATGTAGTTCTTTTTTTACTCTTTTATTAGTTATTATATTTTTGACATTTTTTTTTATATTAATTTAAATTTTTTTAAAGACTTTTTTAAAAACAATTGTTATTTGCAATTTAATTAGACGTTTGTAAAATATTATATAATTAATATTTTGCTTTTTGTAAAGCAACTTTTTATTTTTAATTTATACTATAATACAATTTCTATTAGCAATAATTTGCGAAAAAGTTGATAAAATAGATATTTTGCGCTTTAAATTAGTTTTAAAGATAATATATATAAATAATGTAAAACAAGTCTTTTATTTAATAATATAACATTAATTACTTAATAATATTCGAATTTCTAGATAAAAAGAAATTTGATCTTAAAAAGTTTATTCTTTTAATTAGTTTTAATAATAATATATGCAAATAATACAGAATAAACTTATATATCAACTATATAAATTAAGACAATAGATAGTATTAAATATATTAATTAATATATAATATTTAAACAAAAAAGTTGTCGCAATTATAAAGTAAATTTACGCGTTTAATATTAAAGTTAAAGTTTAAATATTACTTTTATCTAATATTATTACAATTGAAAATTATTATCTTTATTATATTAATTATTGTATAATATATACTTTTTAACTATTGAAATTAAATACGAACACGTATATTTGTTGCGTATTACTTTATTGCATTATTTATTAAATTCTTAATTGCAAAACTTGTCAATTTTCGCATTCTATATTGTTAATTTTTATTTAATATTAAAAAATTTTAACTTAACAATATATTTTGCTTTAAAATTCTAATAATTTAAATTAAACAAATTAATAATATACTTAAGTAATACATTTAATATCTTATATATCGCTAATATACTTAATTTAGTTCGTAAAATAGTAGACAAGAAATTGCGAAAAAATATAACAATATAAGTTAATTATAATAAAGAAAAGAAATCGATTAAAAAAGCTTTTAGTATACAAAAGATAATGTAAAAAGATAATATATTGAATTATTATTAACTAAGTGTTTGTAATATAAAAGAAGCGCAAATATAAACTTAAAACAATAGTTCTATATAAAATTCGCAAATACTAGAAGACTAATAATTTGTTAATTGTTAGGATTAGAACTTTAATAACTAGTATGTAGTTAATTAACAAGAATACTAGCTATGCAGAACTAACTATATATAGGAAATAAATATAAGTACTATCAATATTAAGACGCTAGATGTTACTCGTAGTATATTGGAGACTAAAGAGCAAAGACTCGAAAAGTAATTAAAAAGCAAAGTCTATCTAGTCTAAAATTGTAATACTACTTTTTTCTTTTATTTGCGAACTTCAACAAAACAATATTAAGTCTCTTAATTAACGTTTTTAGTTAACTTTAGTTAATTTCGAGTACTTGTTAAGTACAAGCTTCGATTAATATTAAGTATATGTTAAGTATTACTTAACAATTAAAATTGAAGTTTTCGATACGCGTTGAACAAAAGAATAAATTTGTTAAGTAGAAAAAGAGTAATCGAAAATTTTAAAACAAAATATGCAAAAAACAATAATATGCAAAACAAAGAGCGTATATGTTACGAATAATATTCTAGTTAATTCTTAACTATCTTTGATTAGTATTGGACACGTCTATCGAATACAATCTAATGCTAAAAATCAAACGTCGAACGATTGTTAAGCAACGAAAATCGAGTTCCAAGCAATTTATTGAGCGACAACAAGATTGAAGAAGAAAGAGAGTAAATAAATTTTAAGCAAACATTAAATATAAAAAAATTGAAGAGAGTACAAAAGATTATTAACCCTAACTCTAAGAGAAGGAGTTTAAGTTACGTAACGCGAAAATTAAGAGATCGACAACAAGATAAAGATCAATTAGTTACGTAATTTAAGAGAGAGATCGACAACGACAAAAGAGAGTAACGACGTTAAAAAGTCGAAATTTGTCGAATTTTAATTATATTTAAATACGTTTGTCTAAACTTGCAACACAAAGAGAGAAAATAACATAAAAGTATCTTGACAACAATTTATATACAATTGTGCGTATATTTAGAAATGTTAAATTAATTATAATTCGAAGAATCTTTAGAAAAGACAATTATAAAATATCTAGCAAAGATACTATAAAGACGACAACAAGAATCGCAAATGCATATTGACTAACTTTTAACAATAATAATATATTAATAATACGTTTTCGAAATTCTTGTTAAATATAGTAGAAGATAAGATAATATATTAAATTTGATTTGGATTGCAAATGCATAGCAAGTAACTCTTAACAATAATAATATATTAACAATGCGTTTTTGAGATTAATTCTAGATGCGACAACAAGAGCTATAAATATATGTTGAGCAATATTTGACGACAATAACAATAGAACGCAAGAGACGTATAGACGCGAATTATTCTATTTATTAGATTCTTAATTAGAAGACGTTTTAAATATTTAGTAAAATTTTGTTGCGTTTAGATATTTGTAATAGAAGTTAACAACAAATTTAAAACAATTATTAACTATAAAGTAGTCTAGCTATTTAGATCTATTGTTGTAGTTAATATAGTCTATAAAGAGAATTTAATATTGTAGTATTTTGTGTTTGTAATCAATAATAATTAGATTTAAATTTACGTTATTGTTATTTTTGCGCATATTATATTGTAATGTCTCGATACTCTTAATATAATATTTGAAATTGTCGTTAATATTGTTGACAATATTAACGAACAATAGAAGCTTAATTTGTTAATTTAATAAAAACTTGCTTTTGTTAAAATACAAAAGTTATAAATAAAATATTAAATAAATTTTTATTAATTTAGACAATTTTAGTTCGTAGACGTAATTGTTAACTGCTTAAATAATCTTATAGAGATTTGTATTCTTATGCTTTAAAAACTTGTATAATTAAATTGTTTTAATATTTTAAGTATTAAATATAACTTAATTATCGATTTTAAACTTTAAAATTGTAACGTATTTGCAATTAGCAAACTCTATTTGTTTAACTTAAATTTAAACAAGCTTTTGTCGAAGAAAGTTTTGCAAAATCTCGATTTTTTTGACAATTTTGTTGGCGTTTTTTATATTGCGACAAGCTTTAAACGTATTGTTGTTAAAAAAAACTTCGAATAATTCTAGACTTAATTATAATAGATAGCTTTTAATAATAAAGAAAAGTAATAAATTAATAAATTTGTTAATATAATTGTTTGCAACAAATTTAACAATAACAAAATAATTAATCTAGTTATTTTAATTGTATTGCATATATATACGAAGATATTGCTTAAAAGCAATATTAACATTTTTTATTTAATTGTCGATTTCTAAGTAAAATACAATTAATAATTTAGATTTAGATTCTAATTTTTTGTAAAAACGTTGTTAAAAGTAAGCAATAAATTAAGTATTCTTGTTTAAAACAATAATAATTAGAAAATTCTCTATATATTAAACAAAGTTAATAAAGATCTAAATAACAACTTTAACTTTTAAAAAGTTTATAAATATAAATTTTTTATTTTTAAATAATTTATCGATTACTATTAAGATATATTAAAAGATCTTTTCTTTATAATAATATAATAACAAAAAGATAATAAAGTTGCAAAATATATTCTATTAATAATAGTGTAAAATAGATAGAGACTTTAATAAATTATATTTATATTCGCGATATAATTTAATATATTTGCAAATCAAATAGCTTTTAATATATTTCTTGATATCTAAATATAGTATAGATTAATAATAGTAATATTATACTTTTTTAAAAGTAGTTGTTCGACTTAGATATTTAACGCTTAATAATTTATGCTAGAACTTGATTGCTTTAACTTAAAGAATATTATTTGTGCTTCAAAATATATATATTTTGTTTCAAACAAATAAACATTTGATATTAATTGTTAGATATTTAATTATTGTATAGTTTTCGAATTCTAACTTAATTGTTTTGCGAAAAATAATTAAAATTTTTTGTTTATTAACTTTTTTAATTTAGATAATTTGTTTTATCTTTTTGTTTTGCAAGTATATCTCTAATATTTGTCGAATAAAAACTTCGAAATTAAATTTTATTTTAGATTTCTTTTTTTCTATTAAATTAATTGCAACAACAAACAAGAATTAAATTACAAAAAAGATTGCAAATATAAATAGCTAAATTATAAACAAAACAAATATATTTAAAAAAAAAAAAAAATTAATAGTTAAAAATAAAAGAATTATAGATTGAGAAATTGTAAATACAATAATAGCAAACAAAGAAATTAAAAGAAAAGATTTAGCAAAGCAAAATTTGTTTTATTAAAATAATATAGATATTGCAAGCAATAAAAACATAAATAATTCTACGTTTTTGTTAGTTATTAGCAAGATTTAAATAAAATTTTTGCAAACTTTTATAATTCTCTTGTTAATAATTAGTTTAAATTTGATAAAGTTTTAAAGCAAATAAGTTAACTTCGTTATTAAATTATAAATAACACTTAATATTAGCAAGATTAATATAACAATTTTAATTATATTTAATTTTAAATTGTATTACTTAAGAATTATTTGTTGTTAAAACTAATTGCAAAAATTGTTTTTGTCAAAGAACAAATTTTGCAATTGTTTAATCAAATTGTTTAACTTTGCGTTTAATATATTTAATTAATAAATAATTTTAAAGTTAAATTTAAACAAAAATTCGACTTAATAAACTTAACAACAATTAAATTGTTTAATAGTTATAAAATATTTTAAATTGCAATAGTTAATAATAATTTTAATAAATTGTTTAACAAACGTATTAATATACTCTAGATATTATTTCTTAAAAGCGCAAACAATAATTAACAATTTTTTGTTATAGATTTTGTAATTGCACTTTGCGAACAATATAATTTTAAATATATAAATTATTAAATAAAGCAATTTATTCGAATTTATTTGCAAAAACATAACAACAATTACAAAATTAAAAATATTATTTTCGATTTAAATTTTTAGATTAAAATCGAAATAATATAGAATAAATTAATTAATAAAGACTTTTTTAAAAGCTTTAAACGCAAGTCTTTAAAATTGTTAAATTGTTATAAAAAGTTAAGACTCTTATTTTCGAATTTATTAAACGCTAACAAAAATTTAGTTAAACTCAAATAGTTATAGATAAATTGTCGATAAAAATTAACAAAATTTAGAAAAATCTATATATTATATATGCAAATAAAAGCTTTTTACTCAAAAATATATTTAATTTTTTTAGAATTTATTCGAATTTCTTTAATAATAATAATTAGATCTAGATATTTAACTTGTTTAACAAAAAAAAAAATTTATTAATATTTAAATAAAGACTTGCGTTATAAAGTTTAACGAAAACTTTATTTATATAATTCTTATATTTTTTCTCAATATTATTATAGATTAAAATATTATTTATATAAGTAATACAAAAATTGTTTAAGTAGAAATTAAAAATCTTATTAATAAAATATTAAAATATAATTAAAATATTATATAAGTTAAAAGATATTATAACGTACTTAAATAAGTTGTAACAAATAATAAAAACTATTTTGTGTTTATTATTAAAGCGTATTCGAATTTTGTTAAAAATAATAATAATATTGAACTTATTATAATATTTAATTTTGCATAATTGTTGCAAGATTTCTTAAATTAATAATAAAATATTGCAATTCTTAATTGTTAAAGCGTTAAAATTTTTATAATTTATATAGATACGCAAATCTTTATTAAATTTCTTAACTATAAAAATAAGAGCAATATACTATAAAATATTGTTACAAATTTAATTTTTGCTCTTTATATTATTTAGATAAACTCTAATAATTTTTTCTTTTTAACAAAATATATTGTAGATTTTCTTAATTAAAGAAGTTGCTTTTAGAACAAAATTAATAACATAATTAATATTTTTATTAAACAACAACTTGTCAACTTCTTGCAAGTTAAAAAGTTTAATTTATTATTTAAACTTTAAATATATTTGCTTTTTAAATTGTTTTATATTTGAAGAATTTTGCTTAGATTTAATATAGAATCTGTTGTAATTATTAAAAATAATAGTTGTAATATTTATAATAATATTGTTGTTTGCAACGCAAACTAAATCTCTATTGTTTTTCTTTAATTAATTTAGTATAACAAAGTATTCGAACAATATTACAATTGTTTTATAGTTTTCTTTAATAACAAGTTTCAAAAATACAAAAATACTTATTTAATAAATATCAATTTTATTAAGAGATTTTAAAGATAAACGTTCGAGTTGTTTGCGTTAATTGTTAAAGATCTCTAATAATTATTAATTTAACAAGTAGTACTTTATATAGTAATTGAAGTTAAACTTAAGAAATTATATATTATTTTTAATTTATATATTATACTTTTTAATCTAAAATATGTCAAAAATAATTGCAAATTATCTTAATTTAATTATTAAATATTATAAAATATTAATATATTTGCTAAGATTAATAATAATTTAAGCAATATAAATAATATTAAAAGCAAATTTGTTATTAGTTAAACGCAATTTAATAAAATTTTGAAATAATATAGTAAAAAGCTTATAAAGCTTAATAAACTTTTTATTAACAAAAACTTTATTAGAGATTTCGATATTAATAAGTAGTATTGCTTTAATATAATATTTATTAAAAAGCAAATAAACTTAATTTAAACAAATCTTAATATAAAAATTTAATTGCTAATTATTAAATAACTTGTTGTTAATAATATTAGAACTAAACTTAACTTTAATAAGCAAAATTTTATTTTATAAATTAAATATAACTTTAAGCTTTTTTATTGTTTTTTTTATAAATATTAATTTCTATTTTAAACTACAACTTTTGTTAAGAATATTTAATTTTTTAATTTGCTAAAGTTATTTAAATTGTTATTTAAGATATTAGAAAAACTATCTTTTTTAAATATTGTTAATTTGAAATTACTAATATTATAAGTTTTAAGCTTAACAAAAGCTTTATTTTTGATTTTAATTAATTTGTTTTTGTAAAAGATGTTTTTTTAATGTAATCTATATTTTAATTTAAGATATTTTCGACAAAGATTTAGAGACTTAATTTTATTCTTAAAAGCTTAAAATTATACTTTTATATTTTATTTTTAATTGCGGATAAAGATATATATATTAGAGTTGCTATTGTTGCAAATATTTATATTAATATATTTAAAAAGTTTAGAAATACTTATTGTTGCAATATAATTATTTTGTTTGTTAATACTATTAATAGTTTGTATATAAATAAAAGTTCAAATAATTGTCGAACAAAATTTCTTTATTTGTTAAAATTTAAAATCGATTTTACAAATTAATTCAATAAATTAATTTAAAGTAATATAGTTTATTAAAATAACGTAGCAACTTTAAAGTCTATAGCTTAAATCTTTGTTAAATTAATATATTTTATTAATTTCTAATATAAAGACTTTAATTGTTGTAAATATAAAGCAATTAATATATTAATTAAAGATTTCGATATTTTTTATAACAAATTTAGACAATATAATCTTAACAAAGTTGCGTTGTTTTTTGTTTAAATTGTCTTATTAAATATTTAAGTCTTTAAGTAAATTATCTATTATTAAATAAAAATTAACAAATTTATTAAACAAATAATACTTAATTTCTTTAAAGATATTGTTAATAATTTTAACAATAGCAAGACTAAGTTTAGCTTTTTTGAAAATAAAATACTAAGAAGTACTACTAAATTTAAAAATCAATATAGTAATTTATTGTTTAAACTTTTCGAAATTCTTAATAAAGATAAAAGAATTAAAAAAGTATTTATTGTTTTTTATGTTTTGTAACTTTAATTTAAGATTATAAACAAAATAAACGTTATTAAATTAATTTTTTGCTTATAAATTAAATTTATAAAAGTAGTTATATTTGCTATTGCTATTAAAGTTGTAAATTATATAAATAAAATTAATAAATACAATTTCTTTATTTTAAAAAAAAAACTTTTGTTTTAATTAACGTATAATAGTTTTAAACAAATTGTATTAAGCTAAAGCGTTGTTGTACTTATATCGAAAACAATATATTGTTTTGTTGCAAATACTTATTGTTAATTTCCCTTAATTTAAATAAGCTTTTAAAAAGTTAATTTAAATTTTTAGTTTACAAATAGAGTCGAAATTAATTTTTTTATTAACTTAAAGCTTAACAATAATAATATTATTTTTATAAAGTAATTAAAGTTATTTCTTTATATTATTTTTGATTGCTTTTTAAAAAAGTTAAGATGTTTTTTATTAATTTTTGTCAAAATTGTTAAATTAATTAACTAGAGTACAACATTAATTAAACTTATTTTCGTCTTCTTTTTTAATATATTGATTACAAAATTGCGCAAAGCTAATATTTAGCAATTGATATATTAAAGATTAAATTAATATATCTAGCAAATCTATATTGTTAAACGAATTTAATTTAGTTAATTTATTAATTATAATTTTGTAGAAATTGAATCGAACAAATAACAAGAATTCGAATATATTGTTTTTAAGTAAATTAAAGTACTCTTTAAGCTCTAAATTCTCTCTAAAATTGTTTTAATTTAATAAAATATTTACAAGATAATAATTATAACAAGAAACAATATTAATATTTAATTAATTTTTATTTATTAAAAGTTTCTTAAATAACTTGCGATTTTTGTTAAAGTTAAATTTGACTTTGCTTTTCGAAGCTATTTTCTTGTTAATTATGTTGCAAATATAAATAAGATACAAATAATACAAATATTTATAAACAAAAATAAAAGCTTAAGATCAAATATATTTAACATTATATAAATGTTGAAGAACTTATATTATTTGCGAAACAAAATTTTCGATATCAAAAATAAATATTGCTTAAAGTGTTGTTTTGTTGCGTAGCAAATCTTCTAGTATACGAAGACAAAAATATTGTTTAAAAACAATAATAAAATTATATTGTAATTGTTGTTTTAGCAAATTTACTAATTCTATTTTAGCAAATTTACTAATTTTATTTTAGCAAGTTTACTAATTTTATTCTAGCAAATTTATTAATATTATTCTAGCAAATTTATTAAGTTGTAGTTAGAACAATTTGTTGTTTCTTTATTTTAGCAAGTTTATTAATTTTATTCTAGCAAGTTTATTAAGCTATAGTTAGAATAGTTTGTTATTTATCTTTTCTAGCAAGCTTACTAAAAAATTAACGAAATTAAATATTGTTAAGTTGTATATCGATTTAGAGATATTTATTGTCGCAACTTAATTACGCTTTGCAAAGCGTTTATTCTAGTAACTCTATATTTAGAACTCGTTTTATAGAGCGAAAAAAATAGCAAATATAAGTATCTTTAAGATATAATTCGCAAAATTGTGTCTAAAAGGATAGCTAATATTATATTAGAATTAGAGCTTTAATAACTAGTATATAGTTAATTGACAAAAATACCAATTATGTAGAACTAACTATGTACAAAAAATAAATATAAGTACTATAAATATTAAGATGCTAGATATTACTTGTAGTATACTTAAGACTAAAAAACGAAGACTTAAAGAATAATTGAAGAGCGAAGCCTATCTAGCCTGGAATCGTAACATTAATTTTGAAAATATTTTTCGCAAAATTAATTTAAGAAATCTTGCAAAATAAAGTTGTTAACAAAGAAAACAATAAAGAATATTAGATTTAAGCATTAATTTTATTAGCTCTTTAGAAAATTATTAAAAGTTTTATAATTAACTTTTTCTCTAATAAGTATATTATTTATTTGCATTATTATTGTTTTTATATAGTATATACTAATATCTTGCTTTATATATTTAGATAGCAATCTTCTTGCTATTTATGTTAATTGCAAGATTATTAAGTCTAAAAATTTGCAATTATTGAAGCAATTAATATAGAATTAAAAACTTTACTATAATAAATAGTAATAAAATTAATGTTTAAATATCTTCGTTATATTGGAATTCGAAATAATTAGCAAAAAATTAAGAATTTAAGTTATTCTACTTATTGTACTTTATTATTTGTATTATTTTGTTGCATTATTTATTAAATGTATTGTCTTACTATATATATTTTTTATATTCTTTTCTATTAAATATAATAATTAAAAAGTGCATTATAATTATATATTTAAATTATTTAAATTATTAAAGTTAAATTATTAATTTGACGTCTCTAATTAAAGAGCTTAACAATCTTGTTCTATATAATTTTATAAAAGATTGTACAAAAAGAAAATTATTATATATTAAAAGAAATTCGAATCTTTGTTTTTTTAATTTTTTATATTAATAACATACAATCTATAGTATAATCTCAAATAGTATTATAATGCTATCTTAAACAATATTATAAATTGCGCGTTATTATTATAAGAAACTAAACGCGTTATTATTAAGTTATCGAGACTTAATTATTTATTCTTATTATATTTAAATATATATCAAAATTAGAGATAATATAATTTTTAAAAAGTTAAAAATATTAATTTAATACAATATTAAGTATTTAGTTATTTTAAATATATTATTTATTTGTATTATTATTATTAACATTTGTTTGTTTATAACAATATTATAAATATAAAATCTTTTATACAATAATCTAGCTATAAATAAATTTTACTCAAAACAATTTCGAATTTTATTTGAAAAAAATTCTTACTTTTATTAACTTGTTAATTATTATTTTGTACTCTACAATATATATTTTACAATTTAATAATATTTTTCTTTAAATTTAAATTTATAATACAATTATAGTATTTAATTATTATAATTTGTTCGATTGTTTGCGAACTTATTTAAGATCAATTTTATTAATATATTTTTCAAACAAAACTAAAAGTTCGTTTAATATCTATTAATAACATTAAATAAAATAAAATATTTTTAATTATTTGCGTCAATTTAAGATAATTCGAAGCATTCTCTCTTTAATATTTTTATATTAAATATTTATTCTTTATAATATTAGTACGAAGATATCGATTGTTTTTGTTTTAAATCGAACGAAAGTATTAAAATTGTCGAAGTAAGAATTTTACAATATTTGTGTCAAACTATAAAAAAAGTTAATTAAAGATTAAATATATTACTATATTGCATTATTTTTTTAACAATATTTGTTCTTTGTACTTTTGCTTTTAAAACAATAGCTAAATTATAATAATATTAAAAATAAACTTTAAATTTTGTTTAATATTTTGTTTTGTAATTTACAAAATTATTATTATTATTTTTGTTTTACATCTTGTAAAGACTTAATTTTTGCGTAGAATCTAAAATATTAATAAGATTGTATAATATTTTATTAAGTTCTTTTGTTTTCGAATAATATTTAGCAAGTTTTGTCGAAGCTTTTTTATAAACTTTTAGTATAATTTCTTTTAAAGAACAACTATAATTTGTTATAGTTTTCTTTATATAATTAAGATAATTAAATATTGTATTAAATACTTAAACTTTTAAATAAATATTAATATTAATTGTTCGAGAAACTATAAAAGTGTATTTATAAAAAGAATTTAATATATTGTTAAACAATTAAATCGATTGTTACTTGCTTTCGTCTAATTAAATACGCTAAATTTTTTAATTTTTTAGATATTTTTTTATTTAAAGATTAATGTAGTTACGTAGTTAATATATATAACAAAGTATTAAATAGATAGAATTTTAACAAATGCAAATATCTTGTATTATTTTTTAAGATTTTTTACTCTTTTGCTCTTAAAAGACTTTAAAGCGAATTAAGTATTAAAACAAATTATTAATAGCAACTATAAGAGCGCAAATCTAAATAAAATTTAACGAATATACTATCTTTTTGTATTATTATACAAACAAATATATTTTTAATTACAACAAACAAGCTTGTATTTTTTGCAATATTTTGAATTTGTTTATTCTTTAATTAAAGAACAATATTGTTAACAATTGCTTTTAATTCAAAAGTTGCAATAAAGTCTTAAACTATTAAATTAATAATATAAATTAAATAAAAAATATAATTTTCAATGTTGTTTATTTTATTAAGATTTTTGTCGATTTAAGACTTTGTTAAGTTTGTCTTTAAGAGTGCTATTATTACTTATATTATTAATAATAACTTCAAAAAGATTGTTTTTAATTTTAAAGAATTTTAATATCTTTATAAGCTTTAATATTAATTGTCGATTTATATATTTAATATTAAGAGAAATGAATTTAATAAAATGTTCGCAATATTAAAATGTAATATCGATTCAATATATTAATACTTTAAGATAAACAATTTTTTAAAAACTAAATTATGTATTTAAAGCAATAAAGATATATTAAAACTTTTTTAGATTTAATTTAATTTTGTTACAAATTTGATCAAAATTTGTAAAAATCAATTTTAATAATTTAATACAATCTAAAAGTACTAGATTTAATCGAAGCATTTCTAGTAGCTTTCGAAAGTTTAAATTATTAATAATTCGAAAAAGTAAATTTAAATTAGTAAATATTTTGCATAGTTAATCTTTTCAATTATCTTAATTAAAGAATAATAAATTAATATAGTTTTTTTTCTATTAATGCGTTAGTTTTGCATTACTTATTTGCATTATTAACAATAACTTATGCGAATAAAGACTTCATCGATTTTTAATTGTAATTAAGATTTTTTTTGTTTTAAGCAAAACGCAAATTAAAGATGTTTCTTTATATTCGATATATTTAAATAATTGTATACAATAAAATAATTAAATATTTTTTAACAACTTTTGCAAACAATTTTTGACAAATTATTAATAGTTAAGACTATTTAAATATATTTATTTTAAAACTTAAATTGTACTCTAATATTAATTTTTTTAACTTAATATAAATAAACAAGTTTATTTTGAGTTTTGTGCAAAATACTCTTATTAATTGTAGTATATAATTATTATTTTTTAAATTAAATCTTAGTATTTGCATCTTATTTAATATATTTGTTTTCGTCTTTTAGTTTAAATAATAAAAAATTTACTTAAAATCTTATTTAATACTTTTTAAAACTCTTTTTTTTAGTATTAAATATACGATTAAAATTTTAATTGAATTGATTTGCAAATTAATTAAGATGTAAAATACTAAATAACAAATTGCAAAAAATAAATTTATTAAAATTATCTTCGAACAAAGATAATTGTTAACTAGAAGCTTTTAAAGAATTAGATATTTTATAATCGAAAATAGTATAAACAATATTTTTAAGTAGTTTAAAGAAAAAATTTCTAAAGTAAAACAATAATGCAAAAGAATAATGCAAGTATAAGATAAATTAAGCAAGATTTTATATTAACAAGTAATTATAATATAATAATATAGCAAATTATAACTTCGATAACATATTATAATTATATAGATCTTAAAATAGTAATTCTTAATATAATAATATAATTTTCGATTTCTTAACAATTCGATTCGATTTCTAATATTGAAATCGAAAATCGACTCAAATTAAGTCGAGTCGATTTTAAAAAAGTAGAAATTAACTCGAGTTTTAATTTGATTTCTAATGTTAGAATTGTTAAGTTAAGTCGATTTTAATAGTTGGAATCGAAACTCGATCCAACGATTAATCTACTAGCATCTTTTCCTTTATTAATATACTTTAACTCTTTTTTATTTACTTTAGTTGCTAATTTACTATAATTATATTTTATATCTTTTGAAGATTTATTTAGTTTAGAAGTTAAAATTTCTTTTGCATTGTTCTCTATTAAAAGATTTGCAAATAACAAGTTGATATTTACGTTAAATCTTAATTACTAAACATTATTTGCAAGTCTATTTTATTTAGTCGAAGAGTTAAATATAATTAACAAAGACAATAAATTAAAGCGAAAGAAGTTAAAGATTAGCAACGACTTTACGAAGATTAATAGCAATAATGAAGACAACAATTGCTATATTATTTATTAATTTAAGAGCGTTTACGCAATCTCTTTACGATACAATAACGTCAAAATAATAAATATTAGACAAACAAATGTTGCATATTTTTTGCAATTTTTTCGAATTAATGTTTAGATTCTTTATGCGATTAATGTTATGTTTATTATTGATTTAAAATATATTAAACAACAAAAAAGCGTAAAGTATCTTGTATTAAATACAAAAATATTTAAAATACTTTACGAAAAATTAATTAAAACAAAGAATAATTAGTTTGCTTTTAGTTAAACAAAAGATATTGCTAACTTACTATTGTTAAATATTGTTTTAATAAATAAGAAATTAATTTAGTTTAAGACGTATATAGATTTGAGTTGTTATAACATTCGTCGCATAATTGTAGCAAAAATCTTTATTAAATTACGAAAATATATTAAATAATTGTTTATTTTTAAGTTTTGTTGTTGTAAATAGTACAATTAATTGAGTTTATATCTACAAATAACATATTGCATTTATCAAAAATATACTTAGTAATAAACTTAATTCTAAAATATATATTATTAATTATCTTTTTTAACAATATAATCGAAATACGTTTGTAAAAGCAATTGGCGATTTATATTTCGAAATTAATAGTATCTTATTAATAGAATTAGAATTTGTGAAAAAATACAAATACGAAATATTGTTCGATTTTTTTTAGTTATTTGTTATATCTTCGAACAAGTGAGAATTAATAATTAAAGTAGAATTATTTTCTTAATAGTTGAACTTCCTTCTTAGTTATCTTTGAAAGTCGAAATATTTACATATTCGTTTACTTAAATCGTTAAGATCTTTTCTTTTATTAAAGCGTTCAAGTTGTTTGTTGTCGTCTTATTTAACTTAATATTATTTGTTATGTTCGATAGTATTAAGCAAAGCTTTCTAAACAAGTTGCAAGTTAAGAAGATTCTTGTTAAAAACAAGATACGCAAAATTTTATTATTGTTGTTTTTTACAACTTCTACGAAGAATATTTATAACATAGTTATTGCGAAAAAAATTAACAATTGTTTAAATAATATAATTGATATATAAATTACGAAAGTTGCAAAAAAAAAATGTTTAATAAAAAGCGATATCAAAGATTATCGACATAATATTTGCGAACAACGATTAAATTGATTTAAAAATTATCTTAACTCAAATTTGAAACTTTGTTAACAAAGAAAATAAAAAAAAAGATTGCGCTTTTAAACGATTCTTAATACTATAATATCAAATAAAAGATATACTTTCTTATTTGATTAAATTAATAAATAACGATCTAAAGATTGTTTACGACAAAACTCTTAACACAAGTTACAAAAAACGTTATTTAAAATTTCTTAAATCTTTAACTATTTTCGACAATTAAAAGATTAAAATACAAAAGTACAACAACTTGCAAACAAAACGTATTATTGTTAATAAAGATCAATAAATTAAGATTGACAAAAAAATTAGTTAGCAAGTTAAAAACGTCTAGTAGAACGAATAAGTCTAGTAAAGAACAAACGTTCGACAAGAAGTTAAATCGATAGAAAATCGAAAAAATTATAGACAAGGGTAATAACTACGAAAGAATAGTCGATAAGAGCGTTATAAGCTTTCTAAAGAGAGGGCACTTGATGCGAGCATTATCTAGTTAGTCGCCATCAATTAGGGTCTATCTAGCTAGCATTGTTATTAGTTAGAGTTCACATCAATTAGAGTCTATTTAGCTAGCATTTGTTTCTAGTTTGATTATTAATTATTATGTTATACAACTAGCTATCTTGCTTGTTTTGTGTTTACGACAATCGTCTTTCTTTTTATATTAATAAAAAAAATTATTACTTTTTTTCGAAACATTAATATTGTAACAAGCAAATAAATATTTAAAACAAAAATATATATAGATAAAATATTAGAAAAATTTAAAGCAAAATTGATTGCAAAAAACTTTATACAAGCTTTCGAAATTAATTACAAAGATATTTTTGTTTTAACAATTAAATTTAATATCTTACAAATATTTCTTGTTATTATTATATTAAAAAATTTAAAATACTATTAAGTAGATATTAACAACGTTTTTACTAAGTTCTTTTTTAAAGAAAAAATCTACATAATACTTTTATTTAAAATAAATATATTTTTAGAAAAATACTTGCGCATTCTTCGAAATTTTTATAATTTAAAATAAATTGTTCGCAATTAATATAAATATTGTGTTAAAGAATTTATTAAACTAAATTTCAAACAATACAATATTAATCTTTGTCTCTTGTTGCATTTTAAACAACGCATTATACTTTTATTTTATATTAACAATATTGCTATTGTTGCACAATTAATAAATAATATTAATTAATTTAAATACAAGTTTTAAAAAATATTTAAAATCAAAGATCTAAAAGAAATAAAAAAGATTCTTAATATTAGAATTACTTGCAATCGAAAAGTTAAAACTTTATATATAGATTAATTTTACTATATTAACAAAGTACTTAATAGACTATAAATATCTATTAACAAAAGTAATTTAACAAAATTGCTTATAAATAAATACAATACTTTTTAACTTATTAAATTAAAAGATAAACAAATTAATTAAAGAAATTATTAACACGCAATTGAAAGTATTATATATATAGTTATTTACACTTGTTTAGACATTGCTTTTGTAATAGAATATCTAAGTTAATATCTTATTAATTTAGCAAAATATTATAATTAAGTTTTAAAAATATTATTTTAATATTTTTATTTTATTGTCGATAAGAAATTAATATACAACAACAATAAAAATTCGTAATTAATAGTATACTTTAACTTAGACTATATCTTTAATAAATTAAATTAAAAATTAATTCTTAAATACATATTTATAATAAACAAAAAATTAGTTGTATTAATGTTATGCAAACAAAAGTTAATTACAATATTTACTATTAAAATTAAGTATATAACTTTATTTATATATATTAAAGAGAATTTGTAAATTATACAAGTTCTAAGAAATACTAGTTATGCGAAATATTTTAGAAATCTATTAAATTACATAGTTATTTTTAAAAATAAAATATATAAATTTGTATCTTCTATGTAATTAATAAGAAACAATTAAGTAACTTTAGCACTTACTAAAAATGCTTATATTTATAAAAGATTAAAATATATTAACGTAATCTATTATTATATTAAAGATCTCTACAAAAGCAATCGTATTCGCATTAACTTTATTCGAAACACAAATATAATAGCAAATAAATTAACAAAGTTATTGTCTAGAGATAAGTTTAAAATCTTTGTCGAACAACTTAAATTAATAAATTAGAAACTTAGTAAAAACTAATAGACACGTTATTATTAAGTAAAAGTATTGCGCAATACAATATTAATATACTTGAAGCTTGCAAACTAAAGCAATATTAGACAAACAAATCAAAGAGTTGTTTGCTAAATTCTAATTAATTTGCTTTGCAAACTAGATCAAATCTAATTTAAATTAATCTAGATAAACTAGATCTAATTAGAATAAGCTTAGAAAACTACAATATATCTTGTAGTTTTTGCTCTTTGTATATAATTATTTTTTAGAGTACTAATAATTTACTACGTTGTTCGTTATATCTTTCAATAATCTCTTTAACAATAATAATTAGATCTTGATATTTAACTTGCTTAATATAAAAATATATATTTGTTAATATTTAAATAAAGACTTGTATTATAAAGTTTAGCAAAAACTTTATTTATAAAAATTTTATGATTTTTCTTAATATTATTATAAACTAAGATATTATCTATATAAATTGTGCAAAAACTGTCTAGATAAAAACTAAGAGTTTTATTAATAAAAGACTAGATTAGAATATTATATAATTGAAAAGATATTACAATATACTTACACACGTTGTAACAAATAATAAAAAACAATCTTGTATTTCTATTAAGACGCATTTAAATCTTATTAAAGATAGCAATAATATTAAACTTATTATAGTATTTAATTTTGTATAATTGTTGTAAAATCTTTTGAATTAACAATAAAATAGTGTAATTTTTAATTGTTAAAGTATTAATATTTATATAGTTTACGCAAATACGCAAACTCTTATTAGACTTTTTAACTATAAAAGTAAGAACAATATATTGTAAAATATTATTATAAATTGGATTTTTGATCTTTATATTATCTAAATAAACTTTAATAATCTCTTCTTTTTAATAGAATATTTTAAAGACTTTCTTAATTAAAGAAGTTTTTTCTAGATAAAAATAATAATATATATTGAAAGATGTGACGAACAACATAGTGAATTATTAGTTTTATAGAAGATAATTACATACAAAGAGTAGAGATTGCAAAATATATTGCAATCTCTAAGCTAGTCTCAATTGAATCTAGTTTATTTCGACTAGATTGGCCCAAATCTAGGCTAGCTCGCTAGACAAATAAATTAGAAGTAGATAAGCAACTCTTTAAGTTGCTTACTTGCTACTATTACAATTTGCAAATTTTAGATATATTGTCGTCGTATTGCGCAATACTTTTATTCGATAATAATATATTTGTTAGCTTTTATTAATTTTCTAATTTATTAATTTAAGTTGTTTAATAAAGATTTTAAACTTATCTTTAAACAATAGCTTTGTTAGTTTATTTGCTATTATGTTTGCGCTTTAAACAAAACTAGTGCGAATGCAATTACTTTTATAGAGATCTTTAACGTAATAAAATGTTACGTCAATATGTTTTGACCTATTATTAATATAAGCGTTCTTAATAAGTGCTAGAGTTGCTTAATTATTGCTTATTAATTGTATAAAAAATACGAATTCGTATATTTCGTTCTTAACAATGTCTATACAATTTAATAAATCTTTAAGATGTTTTGCATAATTAATATTTCTTAGAATTTATATAATTTATAGATTCTCTTTAATACATATAAATAGAGTTATATATTTAGCTTTAATAATAGATGTTATTATTAATTTTTGCTTGCGTAACATTTATGCGATCAATTCTTCGCTTATTATAAATATATATTTAAGAATTAACTTTCGATTTAATCTATTAAATGCGTAGTTTGAGTCAAAGTATATTACTAAATATAGACTTTTATTATTGTTGTACGTTAGTTTCTTATCGACAATAAAACAAAAATATTAAAGTAATATTTTTAAAGCTTAATTATAATGTTTTGTCAAATTAACAAAATATTAACTTAGACGTTCTATTGCGAAAGCAATATCTAAACAAATATAAATAATTGTATACATAATGCTTTCAATTGCGTATTAATAATTTTTTTAATCAATTCGCTCGTCTTTTGATTTAATAGATCGAAAAAAATTGTATTTATTTATAAGCAATTTAGTTAAATTGCTTTTGTTAATAAACATTTGTAATTTATTAAGTATCTCGTTAATATAATAAAATTAATTTATACATAGAGTTTTAACTTTTTAATTGCGAGCAATTTTAATACTAAGAATTCTTTTTATTTCTTTTAGATTTTTTATCTTAAATATCTTTTAAAACTTGTCTTTAAATTAATTAACGTTATTTATTAATTGTGTAGTAATAATTATATTATTAACATAAAGCAAAAGTATAATGCGTCGTTTAAGATACAATAAAAGATAAAGATTAATATTGCATTGTTTGAAGTCTAATTTAACAAACTCTTTAATATAGCGTTTATATTAATCGCGAACAACTTGTTTTAAATTATAAAGACTTCGAAGAATGCGCAAGCATTGCTCTAGAAATACATTTACTCTAAATAAAAATATTATGTAAATCTTTTTCTTAAAAAAAGACTTAATAAAGACGTTGTTAATATTTATTTAATAACATTCTAGATTTTTTAACATAACAATAACAAGAAATATTTGTAAAATATTAAATTTAACAATTAAAACAAAAGTGTCTTCGTAGTTAATTTCGAAGATTTGTGTAAAATCTTTTGCGATCAATTTTGTTTTAAGCTTCTTTAGTATTCTATTTATGTGCATTTTTGTTTTAAATACTTACTTGCTTGTTACAATATTAATGTTTCAAAAAAAAGTAACAATCTCTTATATATTGTAACGAGATAGGGATAGAATTCTAGTTAGTAGACAACTATAACAACAAAGACTTATCGCAATGCATGCATAAATCGCACTATATAATCTAATAATGTATTAAGTAGCTAAGATTCTAAGATCTAAGTGAAAGAGATCGCATATATATTGTAGATAGATCGCTAATACTAATAGCAAACATTTCTAAATTTATAGTCTAATATTATTTGATTATTTGATTACATACAATTCTCTCTCTTTTAGTAATCGTCTTTTGATTACTA
>JAABUL010001283.1_pt1 | contig 48591 bp, 96 predicted proteins | sample 5559151 | NCBI WGS metagenome assembly JAABUL01 (sample SAMN10711876, study PRJNA513368) | rock metagenome | isolation source: Antarctica rocks | place: Antarctica: Victoria Land, Pudding Butte sud
TCAAGATTAGCACGATGCGCAGGCTGTGGTGGCTCCGTCAATCTACAAACCTCGTTATTCCTCCGACCTCACTTGCCACACGCTTACGCAGGCACCTGGCCAAGTGCAGAGAGACTAGGTCATTGCAATGACTCCCTCGAGCTAGCCCAATCAAGAGCTGCACGCACTGCTCACCAAGAGACCAAGCTCGGCCTCGGAGGGCGGCGGGTGGTGCTTCATGCTGGTGGTCTGCTCCTTGAAGCGCCGCAGCAGGTCCCCCGTCGCCCGTGTGGACTGCGCCGCCTCCGCGGCCGTCGGCACCGCCGGCTCTGTGCCTGAGCAGGTTGCGCAGGAGGATGCAGTTCGACGACTCGATCAATCGCCAGATGGCTGTTGCGGGTCCTGCTCGCATCAGTTCCTCGCTGGGGGCCTCTGCTGACTTTCCGGCCAGCTGTGCGGCCTCCGCGGTCCCGACAGCCAAATTGCCAAGCCGGACAGGCAAGCGGTCCTTGCCTGTCCGGCTTGGCAATTTGGCTGGGCAGGATGAATAGCCAGAATGGTGATCTTGGATGATAGAGGCACTGCTTTGTGCCGCAGGTACGAATCCAGATGTGCTGCAATTCAAATGTGAGGCGGCACTGCGCTTACCTAGGAGCTGGCGGGGCAGGCGGTGGAGGCCGTCCAGCATGCCGCCGCTCGCCGGCTGCAGGTGGCTCCACTCCAGGTCGCCGCCCAGCTGCCCCTCCTTGTTCAGGAACAGCCGCAGCTCCTGCGCGATAGGACGCCAGCGATGGGCTCAGCATGCACAGCAGCCAACGTGACGAGGAGCATTGGGAGCAGCACGAGCACAGCTCCGTTGCAGCCTTCACAAAACTATGTGCAGTATGCACAAGGACATGGCGCTTAGCGCGACGCAGCTTTGTGCATGACATGTCTGCGTCAGAAGTGCGCACCTGGCTGTGCCCGATGACCGGGTGCGCGGACAGGCGGCCCAGCCATGCCTGCAGGGCCGCGCAGCGCGCCGCCACGAACTCCGAGTCCGGCACCTGCACGCGGCGCCACAGCACACCGTGAATGGCTCGCTCTACGGTCAGCCTGGTTACAGGCCATGCGGTGATTATCGATCAGAAGAGAGCCTGGCCGCAGTTTCGAAAGTGACAGCGCCCATGAGACGGCTGATGTATGCTGTGATGGCGCAACAGCGCAAGCAGGAGCTGGGCTGCTGCTGGACGGATGCACATGATGCCACAGTCATGTTGTACTTATAGTCAGGCTGCGTCATGTATTGAGAGCTGGGGCAGCACCTGTGCCTCCAGCGGGTTGGGCTGCTTCTCGGGGCGTGGCGGCAGGAAGTAGCCTCTGTGCGACGCCTTCAGCAGATCCGCAAGGGCCTGCAAGCAGCAGGGGTGCCGGGCATCAGCTGCTGAGCTTCGTATTTCGCCACCTCGTGCCGGTGTCCGTTCAAGGCTCTCACGAGAAACGCTGTCAGACTGTGGTATGTGTTACAGAGCTTTGCGGTACAAGGTTCTGGTACAAGGCTCCAGTAGCAGTCGTACTGCACCAGAGATTTCGCTCACTTCTGTAGTGCATCAACAACGTGGCAGCACACACTTGTCAGTGTATAAACCACTGTTGAGCAGATGGCCCCACAGAGATAGGAACTCACCACAAAGTCCCGGAAGCGGCGGCGGACAGAGGTGTGGCTGCCATGCTCCGGGTCATGCGTGTCCACGCGGTACATTACGTAGCCGCCCTTCATCCCCGGGAACATGCTGCCCTCCACCTTCTTGATGGGGTCGCCCACTGTGATGCGCCGCCGCGACGGCGGCGCCGACTCTGCTCTGCGCACACAAAACATGACAGTGTTTTCGTGGCCTCGAAATGGAATAGCGCGTTGAGATGGATTTTCCCGTGGACGAGATATCACGAATGTTGAAAAGCACAGCAACTGACGGCAACAGCCGACACAGAAGGAGCAGTGCGGACCTGGGAGATGCGCCTCTGCTGGCCCGTTGCGGCGACGGCGCCGCAGCCGAGCCCCCCGCGCCGCCGCCGTTCGACTCCCGCTGCCGTCGCTGCTCCTGCTGCTGCTGCTGCGGCGGCGGCGCATCGTCCGGCTGCCGCAGGAACCCACCATCGGCGCCTGAATCCTCATCCTCCCGGCCTAAGCCCTGGCCGCCGAAGGAGCGGCTGCCGTTGCGCACGTAGTCGTCCGTCAGCAGCTGCCCGTAGCTGGCGAAGGTGTCAATGCGGGTCGTGTCGTCATCCAGCGACACCTCGGCATCGGATCCGTCGCCAGAGGCGGGCGCTGGATCGGACAGCGGGTCGGCCGCTCCGCAGCCACCCTGTCACCATGCGAGAAAGACGACTCGTCATGCACTGTTGATAATTGTGTGCGCCTCATGAAGCCAGTCCAAAGCCAGATGATGACTGACCCACACACAGTCATAGCCGCCATTGGATGCTCACCGACAAGGGGTTGTCGCCGCTAAAGACGTTTCGGGCGAGCGGATCGTCGTCCAGCGCGACGGAGGAGTCTATGCGGGCATCAAAGGCGAAGCGCGAGCGCCGCGGCGCATCCTCGTCCTGTGTTGTGTGTGCATCAAGCAGTGGGAACAGCTTGCTTGGGCGACTATGACAAAGCGCTTGTAAACAGCAACGGCATCGTCTCACATCTGCTGCGGGCAACTGGATGTGCTGTGGCACCTCCTCAAACAGCTGTATGTCATCTTCCTGCGGCGCAAAACGCGATGACGGGTTGAGGCTTCAGAAACAGCAGAGCGAAAGTGCACTGCACTGATCATTACTGATATAGCATCGTTACGAACCTCGTCGTTGGGCTCCGGAAACTGCAGCGTGTCCTGCACGCCATCCTCCTTCATGCCGCAGCGTCGCCCTGCGCCCTGCGCGCCTTCTTCTGCTCGGTGCGTCACGCCCGCGTCCGCCTCTCGTCAGCGACCAATCAGACTTGTTGGCAGATTTAAGCACCGCACCTCTCCAGTTCCGCCCCTGCTGCTTCTGGCTCGTTTCACAAGCGTGAACCGTGTGTCAGAGGACACCTGTGGAAAACTGTGGAAACAGCCGTGGCAGGCTCACAGCAGCACAAAGCAGCCACGCCAACACAAGCAATGCATTCGAGCATTCGACATCTTTGTATCGACCATCGGTCGTTTCGACCACGGTCGTTTCCATTGATCGATTCCCCTGCTAAGCTGCCTGGGACTCACACCTCAATATGTGATCTTTGCCAGCCTGCCTCAGTTCATTCGGGCATTCGGATTCATTCTTGCCAAGAGCTCTCGCGAAATCGCGAGCAGTGAACGTACTTTTGTTTGTGGCCATCCCGACTCGCTGACGTACGCCCTGCAAGCGGTGCTGCTGCGCTGATAGCCGACCGCTGCTTTCAGTAGTACAAGTGGCGCACACTCCAGTCAGCCAAGCGTTGACAAACCGATTCCGCGTGCGGCAGCAGACGTCGGGGCGTGAAGGCTCAGGAGTGTGAAGGTGCACCATGGGGTGCGGGCCATCCAAGAGCAGTCGCGAGGCGAAACCGGCACGGGACCATCGCAAGGATGCAAAGAAGGAGTCTTCAGGCGCCTCGAAGCCCACGGCCACACCGAAGTCTGCGCCTCCAGTGGTAAGGGGATCATTGCGTAGTGGCCTTGATCTGGCTCGCCCCTGGTGCAGGCGATGCCGCGGTATACTGTCCCTGTCACCTGACGAAACTCCTGCTGCTTGTGCAGAACGCCGCGGCAGTCCGCATCGGACGAGCCCGGGTGCTCGACGATGCGATGCAGGTATGCTCGATCAGCGCACCCGCGCTGCTGCCTGTGCATGTGACGAGGATCGCTGCCGGGACTGATAGTATCCGCCGGCTTTTCAGGGGGCAAGTGCAGCGCACGCCGCCCTGCCGCATCCTGTATTTGACCGCGTTCATCGCATGTCGTGTACGACTCCTTCTGGGGGCAGCTCATTGCACGCCGCGTGCTTGCTCGCTCACGGAATAATCGGTGCTTCCCCACAGGATGTCACCGAGCTGTACACACTGGGCAAGGTGCTGGGCCGGGGCCAGTTCGGCGTGACGCGGCTGGCGGAGGATAAGATCACTGGCGAGAAGCTCGCCTGCAAATCCATCTCCAAGCGCAAGCTCCTGTGAGTCTGACCGCGGCGGAATTGCGTCTGTTTGTATACCGCAACGCGCGTGCGCATGTGTCGCCATGCCAACCCACTCGGTCGGACCCACTGCAGCTGTGGCACATCTCGGATAACACAGACAGCTGCTGGCACCGATCTGTGGCTGCTGATCACGTCTATATCCATTGCAGAAACCGCGAGGACATCGAGGATGTGCGGCGGGAGGTGCAAATTCTGCACCACCTGGGCGGCCACCCCAACATCACGCAGCTCAGGGGCGCCTACGAGGACCGCCACAACGTGCACCTGGTGGGTGGGCCTGAAATGCTTCGTGGGCCTGCCGCGGCCACCATGCACCACCGCACATGGCTATTTGTTGCAGCGTGGCTGATGTAGCACTAAGCAAACACTAAACAAACTCGAACGCAGGTCATGGAGCTGTGCTCCGGCGGCGAACTCTTCGACCGCATCACATCGCGCGGCCACTACAGGTGATTGGTCAGCCAAGGCGTCCCCGGCGGTGCATGCTGCTTGATGACAAGCTCCCGTCACCCTCCAAGATTGAACACCACACTGAAGCCGCACTTCCTGTGTGACGCAGCGAGAAGGATGCGGCATTCATGTGCCGAAACATCGTGAAGGTGGTGGGCCACTGCCACTCCCTGGGCGTCATCCACAGGTCAGCTTTCACTTGTACTGCTGTGCCCCCTCTGCCAGCTGCGTTTCGCCTGACTTTGCGTCGACAGCTTGCGTCGCTGTCACCCAAGGCTAAGCTCCATCGAAGTACAATACACGCATGCTCAGAGTGCAACCTGTGTGCTGCTGCAGGGACCTGAAGCCCGAGAACTTTTTGCTAGCCAGCAAGGCGGAGGATGCGGCGCTGAAGGGCTGCGACTTTGGGCTGTCAGTGTTCTTTAAGCCCGGCGAGATGTTCACAGACGTCGTGGGCAGCCCCTACTACGTGGCGCCTGAGGTAAGCCTTCGATATCTGCATCTCAACCCCTAGTATGCATCGGCGTCCACAGACAGCGGCCTTCAGCACCCAGCATGCTTGCACAGGGCGACCACCTCCGCGGTCGAGCCGCGCACCGCACGCATGCACTGGGGCACCTCGGTGAGCCACACTCTGTGTGAACTGGTCCAGGCCATCTGTCCAATTCGCAGGTGCTGCGGCGGCGGTATGGAAAGGAGGCAGACATCTGGAGCTCGGGCGTGATCCTGTACATCCTGCTGTGCGGCGTGCCGCCGTTCTGGGGCGAGACGGAGCAGCAGATCTTCGACTGCATCCTGAAGGGGCAGCTGGATTTCACCCCTGACCCCTGGCCGCGCATCTCCGATGAGGCCAAGGACTGTGTCAAGCGCATGCTCATCCAGGCGCGCACGCTGCATTATGGCCGTCTGTTTCGATGCACCGCTACCACTACGATTGTTCTCTTGACTTTGACGACGCCGAGAACTGCGTCAAGTGCATGCTCATCCAGTCGAGCGCGCTGCTGCTATTGACTGGTTGCCCACTCGCGAGCATTGACCCACCAAAAGGACCTACTGCTGGGATGGGAAACAGACACGGGTGCAGTCTGCAGCACCAGCGTCTCTGGGGGTCGCCATCTCGCATGCAGTGTGAGGCGTCGAGCAGCGTTTGACAAGGTGTTGATAATTTGCAGGACCCGAAGAAGCGGGCGACGGCGAACGAGATCCTGCAGCACACGTGGATGAAGGAGCACGGCTCGGCCAGCAGCGCGCCGCTGGACAACGTCATTCTGCGCCGCATGCAGGTACGAGGATGACATGGACCATAGTCACAGTCAATCTTCTTCCAAGTTCGATTAGTCCACCACTGACTGACTTTCCATCACCACCCGATTCAACGCTCAATCCGAACACATGTTGACTGTCCTCGCGCTCCCGACATGCAGGGCTTCTCCGCCATGAACAAGCTGAAGCAGCAGGCGCTGTTCATCCTGGCCAAAAACATGGCGCCCGCAGAGGTTGCCGGCCTGCGCGCCATTTTCCAGGTGCGGTGTCGTTTGCGCATGCGCATCATACCAGTGGGGACTGGTACAGAGGCCGTGGGCGCCAGGTGGGCGTGGCTGCATGTGGACAGCAGCCTTGTTGCAGCAAGCAGCTGGCTGCGCCGTCCCCCTCACTCGACTGCGTCGCCTCGCACAAAGGTGAAATAGGCTGGTGCCGGCAGCCACTGACCACACCTTCTCGGCTGGCTGCAGGCAATCGACACGGACAAGAGCGGCTCCATCACGGTGGAGGAGCTGAAAAAGGGGCTGCGGGCGCAGGGCAGCGCCGTCAGCGAGGAGGAGCTCGCCACCCTGGTGCGCAGCTCTCACAGCGCCAATGCTTGAATTCTGACTTTAGGAGGCAGGCAAGGCGCGAGCTGCCTCTGCCGCCTTTACACATTGGTGGAGTTGCGCGGCAAACCTTTGGGCACGCAATAGTCACGCCAGAGAGCTGCTGCCCTCCCCTCCGTATATGCCACCTTGCCTGGCCGCAAGCAAACCTGTGACACCAGCGTTTCAGGCCGTTCTGCACGTCTCAGATCTCACAAAACCTTTGCTGCCGCACGCCCCAGATGGAGCGGCTGGACCCGGACAACAGCGGCATGCTCGACTACGAGGATGTCATCGTAAGTCACATGTTTTGCTAATCTGAATCTTACAAAACGCTGCTGCGGACCGCAGATGGAGCGGCTGGACGCGGACAACAGCGGCACGATCGACTACGAGGAGTTCATCGCGGGCACCATCAACTTGAGCGCGCTGCACAACAGCGACAACCTGGCGGCGGTCTTCGAGGAGTTTGACACCGACGGCAGCGGCTTCCTCACCCGCGACGAGCTGGAGGCCGCCCTCAAGGTGTGCTCTCAAATTCGTGACCTCGTGACCTCGTGACCTCGTGACGTGACCTCGTGACCTCGGAATTTTTGGCATCGCTCACCCAGCCGCGCCACATTTGTGGCGAGCTTCTGCTGCGCCTGGCATACCCAACCTGAGCCGACATCACTGCGCCAAATCCTCCAGTGTCAGTGGGGAAAGGGAGGCGAGCAATTGCCTGACCGTGTGACCCGACCCTGGCTGCGTGATTCCCCGCGCCTTGCGGCAAACGGCATGCTGACCTGCTGTGCCATGCTGCACGCAGAAATACGGCGGTGAGGTGCACATGGACATCGAGCAGATCCTGGAGGAGGTGGACAAGGACGGCGACGGCCGCATCGACTACGACGAGTTCTGCGCCATGATGGCCAGCGGCAACGAGGAGTCGCTGTCCTCCAAGTCGACGCTGCGGCGCGGCAAGAACGCCGAGGCCGTCGTGAACGCCCAGCCCAACGGCGCCAATGGCGTCAACAGCGTCTGATCGAGGAGCATTACGCAGCATCCTGGCCAGATCTCGCCTGAGTGCATTCCATCCCAGCCTGGCACGGCGGTGCTCGTGTCCGCACGTTTGGGGCATGGGATGGCGTCTGAATTTGAGGAGCGCTGCCGGCGGCTCTGGTTTAGCCTTCTTCATGTGCGAATCGTTTGTGAGGTTTGTGATGTCATTGCCGCTCCCTGGTGCAATGGCATGCTACGCAGAGCAAGGGGACTAGGTAGGCCTTTTGGCATTCCTGTTGACATTCCTTCAGCCAAAGGACGCACAGCAGTCCACTGGAACATAAATTGAATCGGCTAGGTAGGGGTCCAACGACTGTCTGTGATGAGGTCCGTTGCGTGCTGCTTATTCTCGAGTGCCTACGTACAAGGCAACCTATAAAGATCTCGATCAGCCATTCAACCAGACGGCCCGTTCTGTCGTCTGGGTCGTCAGCCTAGTATGTGCTCACTTGCCGTTGATGCCGCCGCTATACAGCCTGCTGTTGATGCCGGCCATTGCAAGCGGCGCGCGGCGGCGTGCTGGCGTGACGATGGTGACCGGCAGGTTTGCGTGCCCTGTGAGGATCACAGTTCTGCAGATCCCTCCTTCATCCCTGCAGCTTTTGAGCAAACACAAGCCTGCTGCATCCATTTCAAAAAAACCTCTTCGTCCAGTTCAGGTTTCCAGGTCAGCCGAATTACTCAACTGTGCTGACTGTGCACCTTTGCATTGGTCTGTCAATTTCGCACACAGGCCCCATTTTTCCGCAAGACCGTTCGTCCGAAAACCGCTTTCATCTGCAGTTGGCCTCCCGTGCTGGTCCTGCAGGTTCGAGGCGGCTAGGTCACTGCAGACCGCCTCTTAGGCTGTCATCAACATGGCCACTGGGTCAGCCAAAGAGCGCCTGGCGGCGCTGTCACGCCATCTCGGCGCCGCCACCGTCGATGCAGACGACAGCGTGCAGATGCAGGGCACGAAAGGTGTGGCAACCGTCATGCAGGTGTCATCCCCTAATTGCATCGTGCATGTTTGCGTTCGTCATCCAGCGTCTGCGCTTGTGACGCGCAGCTGAGGAGCGGCCGACGCCGCTGGGAGGGCCCGGCACGCTGAGCGTGACGGACAACCGGACAGGAAAGAAGTATGAGCTGACACTGGATGACCATGGCCTGCTCAAGGCCAACGACCTTAAGCAAATCACAGCCGGCGGTGACGGCCTGGGCCTGCGCACGTATGACCCCGGGTGAGTGGCTCGCAGTAGCACGCATGCCTTGGCGTCTGCGACTCACGCATTGCAGCGACACTCGCATAGGGCATCAGGCGTTCATCCGCATGTGCACGGCTCTGCCACAAACTGCAGCCTCGTGCAATGCTGGATTCTGTATTTAACTCCTCATTTAATGGACATGTTGCAGACTATTCAACACCTCCACCGTGAAATCGACCATCTCCTTCATTGATGGCGACAAGGGCATCCTGCGGTATCGCGGCTACCCGATCGAGCAGCTGGCCGAGAAGTCCAGCTTCCTCGAGGTGCGCATGCCTGCCTTGGTGCAAACACTCTGCGTGCGTGTCCAGCTGCCTGCTGGATGCCGCCTCAAGCTGCCGGCCTGCAGCACTGGAGCACAGCTGCATGTTGCATGCTTGACGCTGTGATTGATGTGCACCATCCAGGATTGCATGCGCGTATGCATAGCCATGCTGGACACCGCAGTGCGGCATCAGGCAAACGACAAGGCTGTTCCGCCCCGCGCAGGTCGCCTACCTGCTGGTGTATGGCCACCTGCCGCTGCCGAAGGAGCTGGCGCGGTGGGAGGAGGCCGTCATGCGCCACTCTGCCGTGCCTGTCACAGTGGTGAGCCTCCTCTTCTCGGCACTTGTCCAGGCACATTCATGACTGGACGGTGTCTTGGGACTGGATCACGTCGATCGCGTTGCGCTGCAAGGCAACCATCACCCTGCAAGGATTGTCACCCTGGAAGGCAATCATTAGCCGAAATCACTATCTTCACTATCTTGCAGCTGCTGCTCCTGGACTTGCCCCAATGCGACTGCTCAATGTGTTCCGTCTGCCGTGTTTCAACAGGAGAACGTGGTGTCGGCGCTGCCGCATGACTCCCACTTCATGGGCATCCTGCTGGCGGAGATGGCGGCGCTGTCGACATGCCACCCGGAGCAGAACCCGGCGCTCGCGGGCCAGAACATCTACGCGGACAAGGAGATCGTCGACAAGCAGATCCTGCGCCTCATAGGTGCCCAAATATCAACGACACTTCCAGATTGTCTCCATTTCCATAATCTGCAGATATGCATGAACCGGCACAGTGGCCGGCTTCCTTTTCACGATCGACAGCCTTATCGCGACTCCTGCACTGCTCACGGCAGCGGCACTGCCTGTCAGGCACATAATCAATGCCCCCCAGAACATACTTTGCACGAGCAAAGGTTTCATCGAGCCCGCAGCGGCTGTTGCAGCTGTCGTATCCCGCAGGCCAGGGGCCGGCAATGGCGGCGCTGAGTCATCGTCCCATGGAGTGCGATAAATCGATTGGGGATGTGACCTCAATGTGCCGACTGATCACTGCCCCGTTCTCGTCCTCACAGGCAAGGCATCAGCGACGGCAGCGCTGGCGCACCACTGGGCGACAAATGTACTTAGGCTAGTCAATGTGCGACTGATGTGAGTCCTTCCTGCTTCACACAGGCAAGGCGCCGGCGATGGCGGCCCTGGCATACCACAGGGCGACGGGGCGGCGAGCGGCGCCACCCAACCAGCGGCTCTCCTACGGCGAGAACTTCCTGTACATGCTGGATGCGGGGGCCAAGGGCTGCTACAAGCCCAACCCCAAGCTGGCGCGCGCAGTGGAGGTGCTCTTCATCCTGCACGCGGAGCACGAGATGAACTGCTCGACGGCAGCCGTCAGGTGGGCCTCTGTCCTTAGCATTTCACCGGATAAGGCTGGCAGATCGATGGCAGCTGCATGCACTCTTTGCTTTTGGAATTTACTCGTCAGCTTCTGGGGCTTCTGCACAGCATGCTGATCGAGCCTGGAGGCAGGGTTGCCGCATGCGCAAGACGCATTGGAAGCCCAGGGGGACCGCCATGTGAGCCGGAGGACCACCAAATCGTCAGTTGGCTGCATTTCAGCTGCAATCCATTCATGCCTGTCTCCATCGCGCGCGTCGCAGGCACCTGGCGAGCAGCGGCGTGGATGTGTACAGTGCGGTGGGCGGCGGCGTGGGCGCGCTGTACGGCCCGCTCCACGGCGGTGCCAATGAGGTGAGATTTCACCACCAACTCTATTTTGACTGTCATGTCGACCATCACATGCCGTGCTGACTCTCACATTTGATGTCAGCGATTCCAGACCAGTATGTACAACACGAGCACAACCGTGTCTTCGTAAGGAATCTTAGTGATTGTTATGATTGTCTTGCGCAAAAGGCGGTGCTGCGCATGCTGGAGCGCATCGGCAGTGTCGAAAAGATCCCCGCCTTCCTGGAGGGCGTCAAGAATCGCAAGGAGAAGATGTTTGGCTTCGGCCACCGGTGCGCTGCCAGTTGTCACGACCATGCTACAGGCAGCCCACCCGCCAATGCAGCCTATGCACTTCCTTGCCTAATGGTTCACCAACGATAAAGGGTGAGGTGGCCATTCGCTCATCAGCCCATCGATAGCGAGATAGGGGTCACCACAGCAACTGAACAAAAGCGTTGCGCCGCACTGCAGGGTGTACAAGAACTTCGACCCGCGCGCCAAGATCATCCGGGAGATCTCGGAGGAGGTGTTTGAGATCACGGGGCGGGACCCGCTCATCGACGTCGCCATCGAGCTGGAGAAGGCGGCGCGCGCCGACGACTTCTTCAAGAAGCGCAACCTGTACCCCAACGTGGACTTTTACTCGGGTGAGTGGCCTTTTCTTTGTCGGCAGTAGGGAAGTTTACATGCGCATGAGAAGAGGCGCGCGCCGGCGACTTGTTCAAGCAGCACAACCTATGCCCCGACATGGACTTCTACTCGTGTGCGCCTTGCATCCGCAACTTTGCATCGGCACGCAGAGAGTGCACAGTGGACATTCCTGTTGTGCAACCCGGATTTGGACTGGGACCTGCATGTGGCATGCACTAGGCCTAGCCATGTAGTGCAGGACCTGCAACTGGAACGTTTTCACCTTATCACAGTCAGCTTCGCAACCATCTGTGCCATTGGCATTCTGCAATAATGGAGGATGTGCGTGGTCGTAGCCAACTGGGGGTGCGAAATCATGCTGAGGACCAATGTCCTGCATGTTGCCGCAATCTCCGGGCCAGAATAATGCAGCAAGAACCACAGCACTCAAATTTTCGACCGCCCGGCTTCCTATATGGCCTGGTAAAATCAGACTTGGAAGCTTGGACGCGCACGAGGCTGATGCACCAGACGCTGCCTTCAGCCTCGGAACGCCTCGAGAACCATCCCTCGAGGCTGGGACTGATACGGTGCCAATAAACCCACCGCTCCTGCAGGGCTAGTGAGCTGGGCGCTGGGTGTCCGTTAAGTCAAACTCCCCGGCGGCCATACTCACGACCCTGAATCAGATGCTAGAACAATATGCACTGCGTGCTGCAGGGCTGGTGTACCGGGCGCTGGGCTTCCCGCCGCAGTTCTTTACGGTGCTGTTTGCGGTGCCGCGCATTGTGGGCTACGTCTCCCACTGGCGCGAGTCGCTGGTGGACCCCGACGTCAAGATCATGCGCCCGCAGCAGGACTACCGGGTAAGAGCGGCTCATGCACTGCCCTCTGGACCGTGACCTTTGTGTTGACTGCATGCCTGCATTGCCTTTTTCCTCGCAACACAGCATGTCACATTATCAGCAGGTCGGCCAGATATCGACCCATGGCAGAATAGCGTGCTCACAGTCGCTTTTGGGCGGTGTGCGCTCTGCGCTCGGCATTCTGATGCATATCAGCTGCCTCTGACATTGAGCCAGTACTGCCAATGCATCGTCACGCCTCGGCTGTCCGCAGAATGTGACTGTCTCTCCATACGCAGGGCGTGTGGCTGCGGGACTATGTGCCGATGCACGAGCGGCGGCAGGGGGAGGAGGACTACAAGGGCGAGGACATGGGCAAGGTGCCGGCCTCCAATGCGTACCAGCGCCGGGTCGCCGGTGCGTGCTGATGAACACCTGACGCGATAGTCTCTTTCCAAAAAATGTAGCTTCTCAAGATCTGCCAGGACATGCAGCATATTCGTCCACTCATCTGGGTATCGGAATGAAGGTCTGCCACGAGTGCATGATTTGTGTCCAGCCCGCAGCTGCCCCATGACGGATCCATGACTGGTTTCCTGTTCTGCTGCAGGCACTAACTGGACATGATCACAGCTGCGGGGAGGAAGATGCACAGGCATGGCGGGCACATTCATAGGGGATGTGCGGTGCTAGAGCTGACTCCTGACTGGGGGCAGCCTGCACCCGGGCCAGACAGCAATCTTCGCATTCAAAGTGCTGGCGTATTCTTTAGGCGTGCTAGGGTGTCGCAGCGGCTGCGGCTGCAATTTTGGGTTAGGGGCGTCTCCGTGTGCAGCATGTTGGCAATCAGCAGTCTGCCTTGCCAACATCGAGTGTTGGCAACAGCACCGACCAGCTGTGCTTTCCGACATCTGAATTTCACACGATCTTCAAGATACGCCGCTCAAACCACGCCACAACACAACACGACATTCCGTCTACACACACCACCGCACAACTGCTTTTTTGCACACAAATGTATGAGACTTGAATGCTCGCAAAGATCTTGCCGCATCATCTGACATCAATACAAAGAATTATATTCAAGGTCTGAAATGCGGACAGTGCAACGCGCTCTTTACCCCTCCTGTAGTCTCTCTGTTTAGATCCATATCGTCTCACAAACCCTCTCAGTTTGATTCGTCAGTGGCTGAGGCAACCAGCACCGGTGCCGCGATCACCTCGTGCCGCTCGCTCAGGATGTCCAGCGCTGTTTTCAGGCAGGTGTCATTGTCGGCGGACGGCGCGCCCGCGTGCGGGTAGTCGCTGCAGCTCACATCCGGCAGCAGCCCGCCTGTTGGGCAAAGCAGGTTGCATGAAGTTGCAAAAAGCACCGAGTACCCTGCTGACAAGAGCAAGAGGTGCGACATGCCGCTGCAGGGACATACGCGCCTTCTCTCGAGATGTCGAACCTGTGCGGTCCTAGGTACTTACTTACAGTCAGCTTCAGTCCGCCGTCGCCATGGACCGGAAAGAAATACTGCGTGGCAGAGCCACCCGAGGGTGCAGTTTCAGTCAGCAGGGTACTCGGTGCTTTTTGCTGACTGTCAACATCAATCGCATGATGTCAGCCTTGCAGGGGCAAATTGTGACAGCTGTGGATTGCGGGTGCTCACCTGCACCACCCCCTTCCCAAAGGTCTGCTCCCCGATCAAGAGGGCCCTGCGAATTGCACGGCCTGACAGTTAGGACAATCAATATAACAGGAAACTCATGCCGTGCTGCAGGGCGTCATGCACCCACTTCTGCACCATGCCTTGCCCAAAGGGCGGCAACAAGGGCGAGACGGCTGGCGCCGCTTCTCGCAGCAAGGACTGCTGCTAGGCTCACCTGCCATTGTCTCGCAGGGCGCCTGCCAGCACCTCGGACGCTGACGCCGTCGCTCGATTTGCGATGAGCAGAACGGGCGCATGGCTCAGCGTGCCTGTGGTGCAAAGAGGATGACTCACGCTGGCGCCGTCGACGAGCCACTGCCAGCAATGTCAAAGGTACAGCGGCCATGTGCCAGCCTCACCTGGCAGATTCGTGAAGATTTCCTTGGGCAGGTGCCCCGTCTGCAGCGCATGACCAGGGGCTTGTCAGCTCCGATTGCGCAGCCAGTCAGCTGGCATCAGGAGGCATCAGTGACATACGGCCCGTGTCCGAGTCACAACAAGACGGGATTCCCGAGACAAACAGTGTGTGCGTGTGTTGTGTGATTGAATCTCAGCACCACCGACCTGGAATGTGTTGTCGATGAAGCCGCCGGCAGTGCGGACGGTGGCCGCCACCGGGCAGTCCGCCTCCAGCAGCAGCGACGCGATGGCGATGGCCTCCTCGAACACCCCGCCTGTGTGATTTGATGCAATGTTGAGTAAAGGAGAACAAAGGGCGACCAGAGCGGAAGTTCTAGAACCCTTGCTTGCCAGCAGCAGCAACGCGATGGCGATGGCCACTTGAAAGACGCCGCCTATGAAATATGAACAAACTTCAGCTTAATGAGCAGACCATACTTCTGTAAACCTTTGCTGTCCAGCAGCAGCGACGCGGTGGTGATGGCCTCCTGGAACATGCCGCCTGTCACCATGTAGCCTCATCAGTTCAGTGAGACACCAACTCTGAACCACTTTAGACGGATGAACAACAGCCTTGTAAATCCCCAAGGTTCAGTTGGCCTGCAGAAGGAGTGCCGACCGCCAGGTCAAAGCACCTGAATTTCTCAGCCCTGCAACCCCCCAAACCACACCTGGGATGTTGCACAAGTCGAGCGTGTGAGCGCCGACGACGTAGAACTGCAATTACGACATTCTGGACCCGAAAAACCCTAGAAATGCACCTGGGTTGTTGCGCAGGTCGAGCACGTAGGCGTCCACGCCGTCGACCTCGCCCAGCAGCAGCGCCTGCTGCACCGCACGCCGCGTCTCCGATGCGAAGTAGTGCACCCTTATGTACGCCGCCTCCCGCCCATCGCCAAGCCGCAGCCGCGCCTGCGCACAAAGTAGAAGACGGATGGCCTCAGCCACCGATAGTTTAGGTGTCACGCCTCTCAGCGCCGCGGCTCCAACAACAACTAGTACACCCTTATGTACGCCGCCTCCTGCCTGTCCTCCAGCCGCAGCCGCGCCTGAGCATGAAGGCAAGAAAGGCTAAGGTCTGCGACCGACTGTTCGAAGTGATAGTGCACCCTTATGAGGTTGCCTTTGATGTACGCCGCCTCGCGCTCGTCCTCCAGCCTCAGCCGCGCCTGCGCACGGAATCATGCACGGGCGGCATCAACAACCGACTGTGCTTGGTGTCAGGCCTCGCAGTGAGGCCATAACACATGCAGCCTAGCAGGTCGCATGGCATGTCTGCTCGAATTGCCCTGCGGTGACAGCGGCATCAAGGGGTCACCACCATGGACCCGCAGTGACTGCCCAACTGAGTCGCCGTGTGGATCCGAGCACACCTCCGTCACAGGCAGTCGCAGAGACGACCAATCGTAGACACAACCCACGACAGAGCTTGATCGTCCTGACCTCTGCCGGGATGGTCTTTCCGTGCACCTGCTTGACGGGCGGCTGCGGCAGCGCGCGCCGTTCTAGCACCAGGTGGCGCACTGCGCCGGCGGCGTCGGCCACCACCAGCGCCACGCGCGAGCCAGCGGGGCCCCGCAGCAGCGCCGTCACCTCGTCCTTCGTCAGCCCGTGCCCCTCCACGTGATAGTCATCTGCGCATGGTTTAGCAGGGTTTAGGCAGGATTGCAATCAGGTTTGCCGCAGCGCCGTCACCTGTTGCAATGTCTGAAGACATGGCGCGACACCAGCATCAGACAATGAGCTGATGGGGGATCATTGTGTAGGCTGGCACAGCAGCAGCTCGGTCCGGGACATGTGGGCCACCCCCAGAAGTTGGCATCGTGCCTATCTGCAGGATACGCTCGCCGCGCAGGATGCCCGCATACTCTGCCGGCCCCTCTGCAAGCGGCGCCGCCACCGTCCAGCCTCCGGCACTGCAGCATGGCATGAACACGAGGTCAGCAAAAGGGAAACGCCAATGCTGACACCAAGCGCCTGCCAGCTCCAGACATGTCACACATGTTAGTGTTCCCGATATTTGTGACGGGCAAGCGATTGCACAGCTTGCCGCTGAGACCGCGGTGAAGGGTTGAGTGAACATGCCTGGCATGTTGGCCGATTGCGAGCCCGCTGCCCATCATCTGTGCGGCCAGGTAATCCCGCTCTGCCGGCTGCGGCTTGCGCAGCGCCCTATCAAGGCAAGCGGGGTGCACGCTCACATTCTCAGGCGTGGGCAGCGTGAACGAGCCGAAAGGACCATCACTTCATTCCGTGTCTGCTTCCAGGACACAATAGGACCCAGCCGTCGGTCAGAACCCCTGCAATCAGGTTTCACCAGACTCAAAGCAACACAGCCAAGTCCTGAGAGTTCCCACACCTGCGGAAGGCTGAGGGCGGCAGCCACTCGGAGTAGGGGTCGCCCAGGGAGGACACCATGCGCTGCAGTGCAGCGTGCAGCTGGTGCTTGCTGCGGATGACGCCGCCGCTCTCCTGCGATGCTTACTTTCTTTCTGCATACTTTCGTCTTTCTGCATGCTTGTCAAGCAGACGTTGCCTCGGTGCTGGGCGCGGTGCCGGAATTTTCGGCTCCCCGCAGTGTCAAAACCCTTGTGCTCCTTGGCAAAGGAGTTTCGAGTGAGCTTCGAGTGTCTGGCAAAGCAAATCGGGTTCGAGACGGCGGCAGCGCATTGATTGCGCGTGTGTTTGGCGTGCACCTGCAGGGTCTTCTGCAGCGTCTTGGCCCATGCCTCCTGCGAGAATCGCCCGCTGGCGTCATAGAACTCGTTCGCCACCACCTGGAGGACAGCAGGACAGCGAGGGATCAGATGCAAGTATAGAGCGCGACGACATGGTGCAGGCGCACTCAAAGGCAACAATTGCATTAGTGTGTGTGTCCAGGCGAAGAGTGCATCGCAGGTCCCGCCCGGCGCACCTGCCAGGCCTTCTCCAGCGTGATGCGGTTGGTCTCGCACAGCGAGCAGCCTGCGGCGCCGGCACTGAGGTCAAGCCCTCCCCACTGACACAGCCCATATGTAGGTGTCATCAAGTGCAGACACGCTGTGTGATCCCAGACTTTTGCAGAGTCGGCATCAGGCTCACCCGGGCCCTCCTCCGCCTCCTGCTGCGACTCCACATACCGCGCATACTTGACGACCTCGAGCATGCCTTTGTAGGCTTCCTCAGTGAACAGCTCCTGCCGTAGTGCACGTGTCAACCGCCTCAGCAACTACCGCGACGGCCGTGGCCGCAGCGCATGGCAGGTGAACATGGGCACGGCGTGTCTGGCCCGATCCGCACACAAACCAAGCCTGTTCTCTGAACCTTCAGGGGGCAACAACGTCAGACTCACCTTGTCGAGCTCAGCGATGGTCTCGGCCTCACGGGAGGTGGGCAGCGCGCTGCCGGGATCGTGCGAGCGGCCATAGTGCATCCGTGACAGATCGTCATATGACGGCCGCGTCAGTGCTGCGGCGTCCGGCGTGCATCCGCAGCCCGCAACTGCGGCCGCGGCGAGGACTGCCGTGACAGATCGGAGTCCTGCCGCGACCGCATTGCGAATCCACTGCCGGCGGTGATCGCTGCCAGGCAGGGATGCCGCCGCCACCAGCAATCGACCGCGCCGCGGCGCAGGCCAGCTGGCGCGGCGCTGTCCGGTTCGACGTCCGACCTTGAGCTGCCTGAGGACCGGTGCTGATTGTATTATAGACAGTTTGCTGCGGTTCCTCACTTCAACGGGCAGCTCAGCGCGCTGCTCAGCGCGGTGCACAGCGGGCCGCGGCATTTGTTTGAAATCGAACATGCATCGCCAAGAGCTCAAGCTGGTCTCATTCGCACAAGTTTGTCCGTTCCTTACAAGCTCAGAGCCGGTGGTCCGGGACACGTTATATGAGAAGAAGCGGTGGACAATGACCTTGTGGGAACCAGTGAAGATTGCCAAGTATTGGCAGATTTCGAGCGCCGCAAACTAGGCCGACGTCTTGGGTTGCGCAGCAAAATATCTTGCAAATGTACATGACGTCCATGTGGGAGCGTGATTTGCAAACGGTCCGATGGCTCTTCCTCTGCCCTGAAGCTGGCTAGTGCCCCTGACTGGCGCGACTACTCGCCAACACCGGCAATCCGCAGCACAACCTGTTTTGCAGAGTCTCAATCGGTCGGCGTGCCGCACCCAAAAGCAGTCACACTCTGCTGCAAGCCCTGGCGTCGGCTCGTTGCTCTGTCCTGCCGATCTGCGATCCGCACAAAGCATTTTCAACTTCTGTTCGACGTTGATTGCGAGTCAGGCAGAGCCAGCTACTTCAGAGCCTAATCATCGTTATCGTGCTGCTCTGGGAACGCCTTCCGAAAACACAGTTTGCAAGAGCTACATGCCCCAGTAGAGCGCGCGCGGCACACATGGCGGCAGACAGCACCGAAGCCCTGGAGGCGCAGGCGCAGAGCGACACCGCGACGAGCGCCAGCAAGCCGCCCGCCGCCCAGCAGCAGGCGGACCCCGGGTCGCCCACCCACAGCCGGCAGGACCTGTCGACTGGGTCGTTCATGCTGGAGGATTTGGCATTGCCGTTCTGCTCCCTGCCCGAGGCCTTTGACGCAGGCAGGCATCAAAGTTTCTTGCATCCCTTGAGTTTGGCTGTGCAAATTGCCAAGGGTGTCAACCTCTGCAGCTCGCACATGTAATGTTTGTTGCAAGTGCCGCCGGCGGCATCACGCAGTGGCAGGTCCTCATGTGTTGCAAACAACAATCTGAGTCTTTGTGTACTCATGTACAGCATACGGCCAAAACCACGAGTACGATGAGGTGAGCTGGCCTCTGACGTTCACACAGCGAACACTCCATTTTAACGCCTGCATTTCATGCGCCTGCATTTCAAGCTGCATTTCAAGCAACGGAGCGGTTTTGGTTCAGGAAGGTTCAGCGTACCCGCCAGCGATGCCCTACGCGCCTGCTGCTGAGATTTTGGATGTGGTTCAATTGATTTGATGAGTTCCCGCGCAGATCGAGGTGGACGGCGTGGACTTTGTGCCAAATTTCAGGGAGGCGTTGCGGCGGCAGGTCACACCCAAGCGGATAAAGCTGCGGGACAAGCTGACCTTCATGATCGGCACGACAGGCGCCCTGTGAGCAGCTTTCCTCTTTCGGCGATGGCAATACTCTGCAGCATGAAAGCCTTAAAGCGAGAAGCGTTTGCATGTGGCTGCCTCTGGCCGATTCCTAATCTGACGGTTGGACGCCGCATGCCAGTGAGTCAAATGTCCGATTTGCCAAGCAGAAAGGATTGTGCCATCCTTGCAGGCTGAATGCGTACTGGCTGGGCTGGTCGCCGTCCACCTTCTACAGGGTGTACAGCATCGAGGTCAGCACTCAGGCTTGCAGTCCCTCAATTTGACGTGTGCAGCAAGGTTGACTCGAGTTTTGACATTTGCGGCAACTCTGGAACATGCTGCATTGCCATTCAACTGGCCGTGACCTGGTCCAGACCTTTGTGTGACATCGGAGCTGCGCTGCAGGCGGTGGTGCTAATCGGGGTGCGTTGGGTGCTGTACAAGCTGAAGCGGTGGCACTACTACCTGCTAGGTGAGGCGGCGGTGTCGGCTTTGAATTTCACAAAAAGCTGCCGCCATCCTTGCTGCGTCTTCGCCCATCCTCAACTTGCATCTGGCGCGCGAGTTTGTGTCACCACAGCTCTGAGTGTCATGGTGCCTCTGGCGCCTGCGCAGACTTCTGCTACTTCGCGAATATAATGCTCCTCGTCCAGCTGTGGCTGCTGCCCAAGTCCGCCCTCCTGTACAAGGTGCGCTGGCGCACGTCTCGAGATGAAATGTTCAGCTGGCGTTCGCTTCCTTGCGGGTGAAGTCTCCAGTGGTGCTGCAACCGTCTCCGACAGCACGTGGCACAGTGCTGAGGCTGTTGTGTCGTTGGCGGCAGGTGATGTTCGCCTACAGCGCTGGCCCGCTGGCGTGGTCTATTGTGGCCTTCAGGAACAGCCTCGTCTTCCACAGCCTCGATAAGGTGCAGACGGCACACTGCCATGCAATGGAGTATCCGACAAAAAACCCTAACCGAAAACACACAGTTCAGCTGCTTGCAGTGTCCAGATTGCAAGACAGTGTACACCCTTGCCTCTTCTGTGGCGATGTGGCGTCACATTTGCCGGTGCGTGCCTCACGCGTGTCCACCCGCAGATCGCGTCACTGATGCCGCACCGGATGCCGACGTGCGTGCTGTGGAAACACGCTGCGGCGGGCCACCCCACAGGATGTGTGGCCGCCCGCGCTTCGACTTGGGCGTCCATTCTTGGAGTCCATTCTCAATCGCAATGTCGTGGCAACGAACCGCAGATCACGTCGCTGATGCTGCACTGGATGCCGGCGTGCGTGCTGTGGACGCTGCGCTGGTACCCGGACCGCAGCGTCAAGCTGGACTATGACGGCAAGAGCGACGCCGCCAAGGCCGACTGGCAGCACGGCAGCCTGTACAACCTGGTCCTGCTGCCGCTCATACCCTACCTCCTGTGGGCCGTAGCCTACTACGTCAAGGTGCTCATTTCTGTGTTCTTCGACCAGATGAGAAAAGATTGCACGGCAGCCTCTACAACCTGCTGCTGCTGCTCATACCCTACCTCCTGTGGGCTGTCGCCTACTACGACAGGTGGCTTTCTCCCTGCTCGAGAAAAAAGCAGATTGCTTGCGAAACTCAATGGTTGCTGCCGCTCATACCTATCATGGGCCTTCGCGTTTGTGAAGGCGTGTTATGTGCCAGGTCGCTGCAAGAAGCCCCTGTGGAGACGGAATGCGCAATCCGCTGTCTCTTGTCACCCATTCGTCGTCAAACGTCCTGAGCGCGCACCTGAAGGCGAGCTTTCTGGTGCAGATCTTCGTGGTCAGCTCGGCGAAGATTCAGACGCGGGGCTACGAGACGCTGTACGAGTTTGCGACCGCCAACGAGCGCAGCCTCTTCGGGCGCGTCGTGCTGCGCGCGCCGATGCGCCTGCGGGTCAGCAGTCGCTCTGCGCGCATGCCGCATGTGCATGACTGCATTGCACACCTACTAGGCAACAACCACTGCTTCATTTGGCGTTGTAGGCGCCTTTGCCCGCGGCCTCCCAATATCCTCAGATGCTTGCCTGCACCCAACGCTGTTCGCTGTTGAATCCCCTGCTGTGCCTAGGCATGGCCACCGGCATACGCATGGCCGTTTGCAATGGCAGTCGCTGGTGCACCAGCCTGCTTGCTCTTGACTCTTGCTGTGCTGATGTATGGCCATTTGCAACGCAGCCGCTGGTGTACATGGTGCTGCACATGACGCTCGTGACGCTGACCTTCCTGCTGGCGCGCCTGTTTTGGGAGTCCTTTGCCGCGGTGCGCATGCCCTCCTGTGAACATATCGACCCTGTTCGAACCAACACCGTCACCCAAACTGTCGCCTGTCCTCCCTCCTGCGGCGAGCGGCAGTGCATTGCTCGTGCGAATGCTCTGGCAGTCTCAATGGAAGCAGCATTCGGCTGGACTCTGTGGCTGATGCAGTACACTTGCTGCCGCGCAGCACACCATCTTCCTGCTCTTCATCCTGTCGCTGTCAGCATTCAACGGCGCAAGCTTCTACTTTGAGGTGTTCGCGCACAGGTATGCGCTGTATTGTGCCCGCCATGGCGCCTTGATTCTCAGGCAATTGGTTAGTGCTGCTGTTCAGCATGCGCTGTTCTTCAGAGGCAACACGCAGGTCTCTTTCAGTCCCTAATTGTTGTCACGCAGGTATGTGGACAACCTCGGAAGGGTGGGGCAGCCCAAAGAAGATTAGACATATATCAGCGACACGGGCATTGATCGGCCAGTTGGCGGCCTGGAGGTGTAGCAAATGGAAGTGGGTTGTGTACAGTACAAGACCAAGGGCAAGGTACCTACATAGGTTTCAATTTGCGTCATGGTTTATCGAAATCAAATCTCTAGGAGAGCACGGCATCAGCAGCATGTGGGCATGTGATTTTGCAAGCCACAGCCGTTCCAGCAAGCAAGCTCTGCAAATTCTCGAACACTTTGATCCAATTCGTCCCACAATCAATTGTACTGAGCAGTGAGTTGCGCACTCTTTGGGTCTATACAGCCACCAGCCCTGCTCGGGCTTGCATGCCGCTGACTGTGCCGCCCGCTGCCTGGCCCACTGCATAAGCGGCTCAACATCTAGAAACCTGCATCGAAGTCGCTGTCTGTACTTCAGGCGTCCGTCGCCATGACACCAAGTGGAAACGGAAACCACCGTGCGGGCGGATCGCACTCCTCAGGCCTCCTTCTCGCTGCCGGGCAGCCCGCCGACCTTCCAGGCGTACATGCCCACGAGCGCGAGCACGTCCGCGGAGTAGATGAAGGGGAAGGACTTCCACGCGAAGGGCAGCAGCACGTTGATGAGCGGGATCGCCAGGAACAGCAGGTTGAGCGCTTCCTTCTCCTTCGGCTTGCACTCGCGCGCCCGCAGCGACGGCACCGTGAACATCCACAGCGACCACATCCTGCACGCGCAGCAGCACCGACAGCCGTCGCGTCCGGTTGGGCTTCGTACAGGATGCTCCCATAGGGGTTTGCTTGCTGCTTGTGAGGGTGCATGGCGGGAGCTGTGCTGCGCAAAGCTTGCATGGCCCTGTTCCCGCGCCGCACATGCAGCTGCAGGGGTTGACATGGGAGCAGGCCTGCAGCGAACCACCATGCGTGCGGGACGGGTCATAGCGGCGTCGAGGCGGCTTGTTCCCTTGCGAGCCAGCATGCGCGACACACATCGGGTGCTGCTCACCCCATCAGACGCGCAATGTCCGGATGGTCTGAAGGGAAGATGAGGTTGAAGGATAGGAGGCCGCCAACCTGCATGCAGTTGCATTTGGATTGCATCCTTGTGTTGATGGTCATGCGTCTGCCGCGATCACGCGCGTGATCGCTGCGCATGATGTGCCGGCAGCGCCACACATGACAGGGACAATCGCCACCGCACACGCTGTTGCAGCAGGACTCACCACGACGGAGATGTATGCCTGCCATACGAAGACGCTGTACAAAGTGCTGCCTGCACAGCAGGACCGTTGCGTCAAAATTTGTCTCTGTGATTCCGTGTCTGTGATTTCGTGGTGTTGCTCGCAGAACTGGTTACACTGGCTGCTGTGCCCCACCTTCGTATGCCGGATTAGATTTGCCCGAGGCCCTGGGTGCGAAGGTGGTCGCAGTGTTCTTTGCAAACTTGCTGACCTGCACAGAGAGACAGGCCACTGGTGGCCTTGTCGGCATGCATGGGGTGTGCATGTGCATCGGATGAACCATGTTTGCATCAGCTGAAGCATCTAACAACGGCATTCTCACATAGCATTTCATGCGTACCTCCTTGTTCAAGTCGATGGACGACACCGACACCTCAGGCTGCTGCTGCTCCGGCGCTGCGCACCAGAGTGGATTCGTTGAGTAACGATGATAGAAGTCTTTGTGCAGCAGGCATGTGTCCGTGCAGGGTCTACATCTTCTCACTCTTCTCTGCCTCATCCTCCTTCGTGGCACTGCAGCAAACGCGCTGCAGCTGTCTACTCCTGCTCCCGCCGCACAGCGGCCGGTGTGCTGCACTGATGCGTAACGCTGGCCGCAAAAACCATGCGACGGTCACTCTGCATACGTGCACGTTGCAGCTGCACGCTGAGGCTGTAGTTTGGGCATGCGTGCTAGCGGGACGCATGTGACTAGCAGTGAGCACCATGTCGTTGCCAATTGTCGTCAAAGCTATATAGTCGAGTGGATGGCAGACAGCTGCTGGTGCGTCTGCAAAACGCAATCTGCTTCCTGACACACAGTTTTGTATGCGAAAGCTCTTGTGGGAAGGCCGCAAATAAACGTGCTTTATCAAGATATGACCACGTCGATCAGCATTCGAAAGGGACTCAGCGATTGGAACTTTCCAAGATGTCGAAAGGGCGCTCATGAATTTTGAATGAAGTGCGTTACTTATCAGTCAACTGGGCCAGCGACTATTCAGTGCAGTCCAGTTCACTTCTATTCAAGCACATTACCATGATCATCCGTCTTCGCAACTGCCTGTTGCAGCTGCAGATGCAACACTCCCGCAGGTTGGCGGCGCGCGTCAATACCGCTGCGGACGAGTTGGAAGCCATCTGCGGCACGACACCAGCGGGAAGCCATAAGGGAGGCCAGGCAACCGCTTCTTCGCAAATCGCAAATGATGTAAATAAGATTGGCGATGGACACTTCAGAGACTCAGTCCATGGCGCACCTTGCAGTTGCTCGCCAATGCCCGGGGAAGAAGCACGTGACGCCCCGCAGGCGTCATGGCGAGGCGTCGCCTATGCAGATCATGCCTGCACCAGCACAGCATCATCAGCACACGGACCATCACGATGCGCGCTAACATCGCCCGTATCCGCATGCTGCATTGATGCTTGACCGCGCACCCAGATGTGCGTCAAAGCACGCGCAACCGCCCGCTCGGCCGCCGGCGCGGTAGCACAGCACGCTGATGCTGGTGATGCTCGACCCGGCCAGCTGCCGGCACGGGAGAGTGTAGTGCCTGGTGATCCAGGCGCTGCCGCCACCCTCGGCAGGCTCGGTGGCTGCGGCGCCGCCGTGCCCGGCATCGAACGGGTCCCTTCCGACAGCGGCGGGGGACATCCAGCTGAATGCGCCGACGACGGCCGGCAGAGGATGAGCCCCTGCGCCATTGCCCACGTGCTGCCGTGGTAAGCTTTGATTTCTGGTTTCTACGTTCCCCATGCACCGCCAGGCGCGCGAGTGCAAGACATGTGCTGCCACAGCTGCAGATCACAGGTCCAGGATAAAGGCGGAGGGCAAAGAGAGGCTGCAGGCTGCAGCGGCACCGATTCCACCTGCTTCTGAGCACAGCACGATGTGTGCGGCCGCAGTATCGACCGCCTCAGGCTCCATGCCGAGCAGGAGGCAGACGCCTGAGTCGCTGGTGTGGCATGCGATTGTGTAGCTGACGGTGAGCCCCTCCGCTGGACAGTCCACCTGCAGGTCCATCTCGAACAGCAGGAACAGGACAGGGGCGCCGCCCGCCAGGGTGCCTGCTCGCAGAAGTGTTAAGAGCCGCTGACGTCATGCTCGCTTCTGAAAGTCGACAAGCCACACTGCCACGCAGCCAGTTCGCGTAGAAGTCACAAGTCACGAAAGGCTGCAGGAGGCCGTAAGCCCATTAACCAGCAGACGCAAGACATGCACGCAGGCGAGGGCGCCACTGTGCACCTGAGATAAGCAGGGACGAGCCGCCGTAGTAGGCAGTTTTCATCACCACCCGCGTGCTCAGGCCGCCGCCGGCCGCGCCAAATTCAGACGCCTCAACCCGCTGCTGCAGTGGCTGCTGCGACATGGCGGCCAGGTCGAACCAGGCGGCGTCGGCAGCCTGCTGGCCCTGCGAGCGATCATAACAATCGTTGTCAAACCCATGCTGCTGTCAGCGTGCAGAGGCTAGGACATGGTGACTGCCAGGAGGTTGCAGTGCTGGCGACAAAGAACCAGCACGACTGCATCGGCGTGCCATCACGGCTGCCCATTTCTGTTCAAGAATGGCGCGTGTACCTGCCGGAACCTGCTGCTGCCGCAGCCCTGGTCAAAGGTGGAGCAGAAGCTGCTTATGCGGGGGCAGGGGCGGCGACCGCAGATGCCTGCAGCAACACACCGCCAGAAAGACTCCTGCCGCTCCTCGAACGACTCTGGGTCCCCCTCCTCAGACACCCAGCCCGGCGCAAACAGCGCCGCAGACACGCCTGCGAGGTTTTGCAGGAGTTTCCATGAGCATGCATGCAATTAGATGTTCGGTCCTAGCCCATCCCTTGAGTAGTCAAGCAAACATCCTCATGCGTACCACTGGCAGCAGGCCCGACTAAACTACCTTGAGCATTCAAAGCACCGAATTTGTGACAGGTGGTTCGGTTTGTGGCTGGCTCACCTGCAGCCTGTGCTGCATGCACGGCGTCACCCGAGCCCAGTCCGCCACCTCCAAAGGTGCCGCGCCCAAAAACATCGACCCCTGCAACATCACAGCGATTGTTATTCTTCCCTGGCCCAGCTGCACTCACACAAGCAGCACACCAGGTACATCTCAAACAAAGCTGCGCGCTGTCACCTGCATGCAGGGCCCATAATACCACTCACCCAGATACACATCGGCGCGCCGCTCGCCAGCTGCCGCAGCCACTTCCAAAGGCGTGTGCTCCTGCACGAGGGATGACGATCGTTGATTAGTTCGTGAAATTAAACTTGCATCAATGAATCGACTTTCATTATGACTGCATACTTTCGGGCATGCTGCTGCGCTGTTGGGCGGACTCGCCTTCCAGCAGTAGTTGACAAACAGGCCGTCGGTGGCGTCAAAGAAGGGGTGGTTCAGACTATTCAGCGTGTCTTGCCACTCGAGCTTCCCCTCAACCTGCAAATACAACAGCCAAAGTTCAATAAGAAAGTGTTCATATCAACACTGGAGTGCTTGTCATAGATGCTGCCGACGCACGGAATTGGTATCATGCACATAACGTACCGTGACGGCGTCGTACCAGATGCACAGCTTTCCGAGGTCCTGCTCATGCAAGAGCCGAGTGAGCAGCCTGCACATTCAACACAATGCCCCGTCATCCTTGATTGTTCTTCAGAAGTGAGTGTGCATGCGATTGGCGTCCTTGATGAGCAACGATTCGATCGCACCTGAGGAAGACCAGCATGTTGGGAATAAGCTCGAGCGGCAGGACGTTCTCGATGTTGATCACCCAGCCCTCGAAACCGCAGTGCAGCGCGATGTCCGCCAGCTGCGCGGCGCAGCACTGCGCCGCGGCCTCTGACACAAACGCCTGGCAGCAGACGTCCTTGCCGGCGTCCCACTCCGTGATGAATGTGCCTAGAACCTGCCGCAGAAAAGGCACAGCCGTTTCCAGCAGGTCACAGGGCAACACACCAGAATGGTCCTCGATCGCTGTGCTCATGCCGCAGCAGCAACCCAGGAACGAACGCAGCACACTCGCCTTGACGCCGTGGCGGTGGGCGGCATGGATCCACCCGGGCGGCGGGACCGTCACCAGGTGGTGGCTGAAGTACACAAAAACATCGACGTGTCGCCAGTGCGACAGCCGATAGACAGAGGCGATGTCACCGCAGCCGGCCCATGACTCCTCTATGTAGCCGCCTTTGTAGTCGTGGCAGACCAGCAGCTTCGGCCGGCCCGCAGGCTCATCGCCAGACTGCAGTCCATCAATAAAATCAGTGTACATGGGCACGATCGCATCACCTGTGTCATACTCTTAAAGGAGAGGTACTAATCACAATCTGTTTGACGATACCCACCAGCGCAAGCGGCGTCTTCTCGCACGGCGCTGCGCCTGCCGCTGACCAGGCCAGCAGCTCCGCGAGGCTCCGCAGCGGGCCCGAGCTCATGCTGACTCGATCTGGAGATGATATCAGGGTTATGCTTTGAACAAGGAAGGTCCGCGTGCGAAGAGCGATCGCCCGCTTGCCACCTGCCCCTCCATGCGGCGCCGCACGCTCGCTCAAAGGCGCTTGATGACCACAGTTTAATTCAGCGCCTCGGCAAGCACATGCTGCTGCAACCTGAGTTTGCACTCATTGTGAAATGATACACCGGTGAGTGTAAGGTGCAAACGAACAATGAAGAGCACGCACCATGAGCAGATTTGTCGTGCATGATGTGTCCCAGGTCCCATGCGAGGATCATTCACCCTTTTCTGCTGATTTCGATGAATCCGCATCCGCGATAGATCCTGACTGTATCCTTTAGACCCAGCTAGCACTCTGCCTGCAGGAAACTTCGAAAGTTTTGACGCATCTCGAGCACACCCCGTCCCGAAATTTCCAGCTTATCCGCGCATAGGCGACCAGCGCCTGTCACGCCACCTAGCATGCTGACACGTTTTGGAAGCCTCTCTCAGCATCTGAAGCCTGCAGAGCTCGGACTCGCCTGCAAAGCATTCCGGAGCGGCGCCTGCCGTCTGAGCTCTGCGCCAGCGCTAAGACAGCTCCTCCACAGCACAGCCGCACCCTGTGCCAGCGCCAGCAGCGGGGTAGTGCTTGACGAACGGATCGCACGGGATGACAGGCAACCGGAGGCGGCTGCTTCCGTCCCGGTGACGGCGCGGACCGGCCTGCTAGAATGGCGGTCTGGTGGGGTGGACCGGCGGAGGCGCTGGGGCAAGCTGCGCTGCGAGGAGGTACAGACCGACCGGTTTTGTGTGTAATATCAGAATACTGTGGTTCTGGGTGCTGGAAAAGATATAGCTGTAATCACTGCGCACAGGGCGCAGCTGCCAGCGCGGCTGCAGCAGAGGCCGTGGAGCTGCCAACCACGCTGGCAGAGTGCGCGTGCCTGGTGCTCAACACCGCGGACCCGCTGCTGAAGGCAGCGCTGTCGCACCGCATCTTCGAGGCGCACTGCGCTGCGCCGCTGGAGCTCGGCCTCGGATCTCCGCCGGAGTTTCCGGCGCGGCCTGAGCAGCCGCAGCTGGTGCCACCGAAGCAGATTCCGTCAATGAAGGCCTCGCCGCTGCCACTCAATGTATACATGTGAGTCCATATACACCATTCCGCATCGTCGGTGCTGGTTGCATACCTTCTTGCGTTGCTCTTGAAATCGCTCCACCAATCGTACACCCGGTTTCCTACAGGCTGCACAATTTGGCGCATGTGGAGCTCAATGCGATCGACCTGGCCTGGGACACAGTGGCGCGCTTCGCCCATGTGGGTCTGCCGCAAAATTTTTTCTGCGACTTTGCCCATGTGGCGGACGACGAGAGTCGCCACTTCGGTGAGCATTGCGCCGTCTCCTGCTTGCGGCACCCTCCTTTCTGCTTTTCACTTGCAAGCCACAGCTTCTGCCAATGCCAAGCGAACCCTAGCTCGAACATTCCCGAAAAGCTTCTAGGGGTGAGCCTCATGCGGCGACCTGACCTGCAACGCAGGGTGGTGCAGCCAGCGGCTGAACGAGTTGGGGTACCGCTACGGAGACATGCCGGCGCACAATTTGCTCTGGCAGGGGGCGCAGGCCTCGGCGGGCGACATCGGCGCGCGGCTGGCAGTCGTGCCCCTGGGCGCCGAAGCACGAGGGCTGGACGCCGGTGAGAATCTGAAGCAAACTCCTCATGTATGCATCACCATGTTGGATATAACGTATTTCCACCAGAGTTGAATGGGCGGCAGACCAGCAAGGCTGTCCGCCTTGTCGCCAGCAAGCAAGCAAGCAATGAGGAGGGAGGAAGGAGATTTGCATCCGGCAGCCTCACTCAGGCTGACAAGGCCACAGGACATGAACCATCAGGGATAACCCAGTCGCATATTGCTTGTTGGGAGGTTGGGGCCCTACCTCCGCCAACTTGCCAAAATGCACTGTGCACCCTGCATCCTGTCTGCACTCCAGATCAAATGGCGCATACATGGCGGCAGCATGATCTCAACTAGAGTGCACCGAAAGTGCTTGAACGCGTCGTACCTTGCTGTCCTGCAGCGCCACGCCTCGTGCAGCGGCTCAACAGCTTCAACGACCATCCCAGCGGGGCCATCGTGGACATGATCGGGCTGCAAGAGAAGGCGCATGTGGCTGTCGGTGGGATCTCGACACACTCACCTGTTGGCACGGCTGCACCATCTGTCGGTCTCCACTGCCTGCAGTGCCCAGGTCCGTCCAGCGTTGTGTCTCATGCCTCGTGCTGATATTGTGGTTTCGGATGACAGCACATAAATCATCCGAATGTGCCATGTACTGCGGGGTGCAGGTGTCTACTGGTTCTCGCGCTTGACGGCTGCCCTGGGGCAGGACGCAGCCACCAGTTACCGCGGCTGGCTGTCGGCGCTCTGCCCAGACCTGCTGCAGGGCAGGATGAACCACGAGTCCCGCTCTGAAGTGGGGCTGCACCAGTCCTGGTGCGCATGTTGTGCTAAATAAACATTATTGTGTACTTCTTGGAGTATCATTATGCCTTTGATACTTAGATCAACACAACTCAACTGGACGTCTCGCAACGCAGGTATGACGCCACAATGTGGCCTGAGGGGGGCGACATGGAGGTGCCGGCGACAGATCTAGAGGCATTGCGAGAACGGATAGCGGCGCTGCTGGACGACTGTGGTGACCTCGCGACGTGTAACTGATGGGCTTTGTGGAAATAGTGATGCAAGTAGGTACTGTGATGCAGATGTAGAAGGAGTAGACCTTGACGTTCAATTGTGACCAGCATTTTGATCACCGTCCCTTCTTCTTGTCCGTGAAACTTGGAATGTTCTCCTTAAACTCGTCCAAGCCTGTGAGACTGCCTTCTCGCCGCGGGTCCCATGACGCGCTGAAGATGCCATACGTGATTCCCGCAAGCCCCGCACCAAAGAATATGAACGACGCGATGTACACAACGAAGGTGGGCACCTCGAGACCCTTCACCACCTGCACCGAAGACATGAAGCCATCAGCATTTCTGAGATGGCATTCACTGCGGCAGTGCATTCAATGCTGTGCCACATGAATATCGACATGATTGTGCAGCGTTGAGGCAGAAGCTGTTTGCGGCAGGTGTCTGCTGGATGGCTCGGTATGCTACACAACAGGTCTGCCGACCGATATGCTGCTGACGTCTGGCACAGTCAATCCTGGCACACTTGTTACTGGCAAGGTCATTCCTCCTGGCATAGTCATTCCTCCTGGCACACTCATCGCCCTCACCTTGAGGTACCAGAAACCCGGCAGCAGCAGCAGCCCCAGGGCCACGGGCAGCCCGCTGAACAGCAGTATCCGCGGCAGGATCCTGTCCCCCACTGTGACGGCGCCGTCGTCTGGTGCTGACACCGGCTGATCCGCGAGCGGCGTGGCCGCCCGCGGCTGTGCTGACTCCTCCAACGCAGAGCGCTGCGGCTGCGGCTCTGGCGCACCGCTGTCCTGTGCACATCAGCAGGCAAGGCCGCCTTGAGCACTGACGCCGAGCTCTTGCTTTTGTCGCTTTACAGGTAGCACATGATTCGTAAAAGGAGACATGCCGCCGGCTCGGTGCACCTGTGTAGCTGCAGGCCCGGATTCCTGCTTAGCCATCCGCCGCTCAGACTTGGGGCCTCGCTTTGACATGGACGTCACCATCAAGGTCCTTCGCGCTGCTGGGCGTGGCCGGCATGCCTGCAGGAAGGATTTGCCGCATGATCTGAATGGATAGCGCATGCGTGCAACCATGCAATTTGGTGACATGTGATGTGCGCTCTGTGAACCAGTCGCAATATGATGCTGTCACTGCCTCTTCCGTTGCTTTGGTACCTGCTGTAGAAAGGACACCGTGCGCTGGAATGCTGCTCTGTGCTGGCATGTTGTCAAAGGCCGACACTGAACACCTGACAATCGTGCGCAGCTGTGTGCGCAGGCCATACTGAGAGCCCTTGTGAATCAGCCAGAATGAATGCAATCAAATTGCGAGGCAGCGCGACGCACAGGCTGTATCTTGTGTGCACAAGGTGGAGAAGAAGTCTCGGAAGAGCGAATTTTCCCCGCTTCTGCTCGGCTGAACCGCCTGAAAAGCCAATTTCGCTGTCACATCGCATCCACAGATCAATATTGATGTTCCAGAAGCGTGGTTGCAGGTGTGATTGCCGAGCACACGAACTCCGACATTCATCTTGCATCCACCTGCTTAACAGGTCCAACGCAAGTGCAGGCACAAGAGAAGGAAAGTCTCTACATCTTTCCAGACCGATTGGGTTGTTACTCAAGCAACGCGCAGATGGCTTTCGGGAGAGACAAGAAGGACTCGATATGGAGGACGACATTCCAGAGGGAGCTTGGTGTGGTCTCGTCAAGGGTAGGTCGGAGAGCTGCAACGGTCTGCTCATGCCACGAACATGCACGAACGTTGGAGTGAGCATCTCGACACTGACGATCCAATCCATTCCATGCAGGCTACCGCGCGGCAGATGCAGTTCACGGAGAACCTCGCGCACAGGCTGTGCAAGGAGGCGACGCTACATGGCCATACCGGGTGCGTGCAAATTATGTTAATCAGTCAGCGCTCAGCGTCCTACTGACGATACTTTCGACATGTGATTCGTGCAGAGCATGTCCGGTCTCCAATCGTGTGCTGCACATGTTTAATCGACCATGCATGGGGTTGCCGCTCATCGACCTTCACCATGCGCAGGTGCGTCAACCGCCTGGCATGGAGCGAGGATGGCTGCTTCCTGGCGTCCGGCTCCGACGACAGGTCGCTCCGTGTGTGGCGCTACACTGGCGATGGCGCGCAGCGGCCGCTGGTCGTGGACACCCACCACCAGGTCCGCTGCCGTTTTTGAAGGTTTTATGGAGACGCTGTGCGTTTGTCTGTTTCCTGCCACACGGTGCTCAAGGCACGAAGTATGAGACTGTAGTTGCCCGCTGAGCATCGTCGTGCATTCTGGGTGCAGGGCAACATCTTTGGCGTGCGCTTCCTGCCGCAGACCGACAACCGGGAGCTGGTGTCGGGCGCCATGGACTACTCAGGTATGATCTTGCAAACGTTTTGGCCACTGAATGGCTGTGCCTTGTCAACACAAGCGTTGTCAGTGGAGCCAGCCAAGAGGAAGGCCCTGTGCCATGCACTGTCGGCATGCTTGTTAATGCACACCGGCTGATGTTTCTCCCTCTCTCTCCCCCGTCCGGATCGCCTTCTAAGTATTGCAGCAGCTGCAAGCTGAGGAGCTGAGTCTCTGTGATCGCGCGTCACGTTCGCAGTACAGCACCACGTCATGGAGCCCGGCGCGGGCGGCGCGCCTACCCGCCAGGCGCCCTTGTGGCGTAGTTTCCAGGGTCCAATATGTTGTAGAGAGCCGATTCTTGTGATTGACATGCACCTGCAGTGCAGCATCATGTCATGGAGGCGGGCGTCGGCAGCGCTGAGCCGCAGCAGCCGGCTCCGGCGCGCAACGGCCGCAACTGCGCGCACCCCTCGAGCTCGCAGCGCTCTGTGCCCTGCCGGACGACGTCATACACGCCGCACAAGGGGCGCATCAAGGTGAAACATGTGACAGAATGCCAATCCCTCCTGCCCACCATGTGTGTGCTGCAGCAGTGCAGGTTGTCTGCTCCTGGAATCTGTCGCGTGCGGCTGCACCTTTGAATGTTTTGGAACCAGGCCGGAGCTAATGCCGCCAAGATCGTTTGCGTTCTGTGCCCATTACAGGACGTCGAGGTGGCGCCCTGCAACCCCAACCAGTTCTGGTCGGCCAGCGAGGATGGCACCATCCGCGAGTACGATAAGCGCTGCAGGTGCAAAACCCTAAGTCTTTGCCGAAGGCTTTCCTGTCTGGAAGAGCTAGACCTGTAAGTCGCTTAGAAACAGTGACGTGTTCTACTGTCTTGGCACTGATGCATTCACTGACTGGGATGACTGTCTGCGTTGCAGCACCGCAAGCCAGCGTGATTACCAGAGCTCAAACGTGCTGCTTGAGGTGAGCTTGCACCACCTGCCGCCATCAGCTGGGACGCCTCCCGAAGAACCGTCGCAATGTTGCTGCATGTCTATTCGGGCAGTGCTGCGCCTAGGCTGTTGGCACGAAAAGGTTTCCTCACCCGAAGCTGGGGACCGCCTGCAGAACGACAGATTCACCGAGCGGTGGAGACCAAACCAGAGTAGAAACCAACGGGTGACTGAAGACTGAAGAGTTCCTGTGACATGGGACTGCCAACTGAAACAGGTGACCAACAAGGGGCGGCCTGTGGAGCTGAAGAGCGTGGCGATCAACAAGGGACGGCCGCACGAGATGGCTGTCGCGGCCGGGGACCCGTTCCTGCGCATCTACGACCGCCGCATGCTGTCCCCCGGCCGCCCCTCGGCGTCAGCGGGCCCCGCCGCAGAGCCGCTGCTGAAGCTGGCGCCGCCCCACCTCAGCTCAGGTGCGTCAGTCAGAAGCGCTCCATGATTAGTGAGGCTCACAGCCCTGCATTCAACAAGCCCTAGTGACACCAACGTACACAGCTGCGAGCCGCCGGCGGCACAGGCAGAGGGGAGCTTGCGGTTCTGCTTAATACCTACCTGTGCAGCATGGTATTGCCTGCAGCAGGGTCTGGACCCCAGCGGCAGAGCACGCCGCACGCGACGTACGTGCAGTTCGGCAACAGGGGCGACAAGGTGGTCGCCACCTACCATGGGGACCACACCTACTCTTTTGACACAACAGCCAGCGAGCAGCTGCCGGTGGCAGCGTTCCGGGCGCCCATGACGAACGGCGCCAGGTGGGGACACGCCTGTGCATCGCATGAGCCGAGATTCTTCAGCTTGCAAGTGCCTTTCGCAAGTCGTCTCGACAAGCGGCAGCCTGCATCCTGCAGGTGCAACATGCACGATGCATGGTAGTGACTCTGGCTGCAGAAAGCAGCTGTCTGTTTTCTTTTCTGGAGCTAATCCGCCATGTGTTCCGAAACGGTCAATAGCGAGGAGCGGTGCGGCTGGCTGCCTGCGGCAGCGGAAGTGGAGCGGGGCCACGGCTTCCAGGCGCTGACGTCCGGGCAGCCCAGCGTCGCGGTGCTGCACTACGGCCGCGCGCTGCGCCTGGCGCCCACCTCCGCGGTCCTGTACGCCAAGCGGTGAGTCCATTCTTCATAGTTTTCCTGAGTCTTTTGACCCTTCGCGGCACTGGAGTCATTAGAGCCATTTTGCTGGAGAAGAAAGATTCCACATTGGGGTTTGCAATGGAGACGGTGATGGCGAGCTCATCAGCCTGCTTGCTAGTGGTATTCAGCTGCATTCTGCTCCTTCCAAGACTGCCGCTTGCATGCTGTGTCCTGCAGACGCTATCCACTCCTGCAACCAGGCCACGCATTCACCAAGCCCTGCCCTGCTGACCCTGCAGTGCCGCGGCGCTGCTGCAGCGCGGCTGGGTCGGTGACGCCGCCTTTGCGCTGCGCGACTGCGAGTGCGCGCTGGCCTGCGAGCCCGGCGATGGGGAGGCCGCGCTGCTGCAGCCGGAGGCGCTACTGTCCCTGGGCCACCTGGAGGTGCGCCGAATGGAAGCTCGCCCGATGCGTGGGCTGGTGATTTTAGAGTGTGTTCCACATTGGAGTAGTGTCTCCACAGCAGGGAATGTCTCGTGTATGCCTGACCGCAGCCAGCGGATGTCGCATCTCCAGCTTCCAACAGTTGTTCACGTCTCACTTTTTTCATGTCACAAGCGGCGCAGGCGGCTGCGGAGGATGCCGACTATGCGCGCCCGCAGCTGGAGGAGGAGGTGGCGGGCTGTATGCTCGAAGCCAGCACGACCCGGCATGCAAATATACCTCCAACGCCAGATGGTGAAAGGCTGTGACTGGTCCGATTTCAGGCGGCGCTGGCATTTACGGAAGATGCCGACTATGCGCACCCGGAGCTGGGGGAGGAGGTGGCGCGGCTGTTTGGGCGCATCGAGGACGCGATGGTGGAGAAGGCGCGGGAGGCAGAGAAGCGCGCCGCCACGAACGCCCGCCGGCAGGTGAACATACTGTTAAACGGTTTTCATCCCAGAGGAGAGCTCGCTGGCGACTGCACCGACTTCCCTGGTGCACCTGTGGCCAGCGGCTGGATGCAGCTGGTGTCAGGGTCCCCTTGGTGGCGGCAAGCCTCTTCTGACACCTGCGAGGTGTCGTGAACAATTCTGCTGTGGCCCGCTGCTTTTGTTTCTTGTTTTTTCCAACTGCGTACACCTGTTGCCGCAGGCAGCGCTGCGTGGCGAGTCGCCGCCGTCCTGGGCCGAGTCGCCCACAGGCAGCGAGAGCGGCCGCGGAGACGGCCCAGGATCGGCGGAGTCGCCGCCTGCGGAGCGCGATGCAGCGGCTGCGACCGAAAACGCAGACCTGCGAACGCCTGCCGCAACAGCAGCGACATCAGCAGATCGACGCGGCAGCGACAGCTCAAGTGGCGACAGTCCAGGAGGCGGCAGCGACAGCGGGGGCAGCAGCACAAGCGGGTCAGCCGGCAGCAGGTGCGCATCTGGCCCCAGCACCAAAAGCGAGCGAGGTGATTCCTCACTAGTCACATGAGTGGTGCAGCAATCTGCGCAAGTGGCAGCAGGCACAACGAGAGGGTGAAGGAGTGCTCTGGGCCTGTTTACTGTCTCCCGTCACAAAACTGATTTGTCTTACTTCTATTGATGTCCCCAGGACTAATACTCCGCATTTGCAACATCTGAGGAAACCAAAAGTACAATGAGACGTCTACATGTCATGATGCTGGCTGCAGGCAGTCGAGGGGGGCGCCCGGCGGCGCCGGCGCCGACATGTGGGAGTCGCCGGGGGGGCTGCGGCTGCTGCGGCGCTTCGTGGGCCACTGCAACTGCGCGACGGATATCAAGGAGGCGGCGTTTCTGGGGCAGAATGACAGCCTGGTGGCCTGCGGCTCGGACGACGGTCGCGTGTTCATCTACAGCGCGGTAGGGTTTACCTGTCTGTCGTGTGCATGACGTGTTGTCCTCGTGTGGAACTGTGGACAGGCATCGGGTGCAGATGGCTCCTGTGAGGCACACCACTAAAGTGTACCGAGGTGCTGTGATCAGGTGTCACTGAAGGCGTGCACCTGCAAGTCCAGTATGTGGGAACTGAACAGTGTTCAAGCTCTGCTCTGGTGGATCATGCTTGACTTGTTCACAGAAGGCTCGGCCGCTTCCCTAAAACCCTGTAAATCCCATGATGCAGGAGAGCGGGGAGGTGGTGCAGGTGTTGCAGGCGGACGAGGACGTGGCCAACTGCGTGCAGCCGCACCCCAGCCTGCCGATACTCGCCACCAGCGGCATCGAGCCCGTCATCCGGTGCGCCGCCTGTGTCATATGTTCATGTAGAAGGTTTATTTTTTCAAACATGCATGCACACGCTTGCAGCTCGAATCTCCTGCTGATCTCGTGGCCGCAGTCATTGATACCCACTGCCACATTCTTTTACACACAGCCTGCTCTCATTCACATGTGCTAACCGTGTCATCCCTCCGCTGCATGGTACAAACAACATCTGATTACCAAAACGTCTGCATGCAATCCAGGTTGTGGTCTCCGGGGGACAGCCCGGTGGAGGAGGACGTGGCCAAGGCCACGCAGGAGAACCAGCAGCGCATGCAGGAGGGCCCCCAGATGCTGCGCGGCATCAATCCCCGCGTCATGCAGGTGTGCTGGCTCATGGTGCGACCAGCGGTTGCTCAATTGTGTCGCTTTGCGCAGGGACCAGCAGCAGCGGAACCTCTCGAGCGGCTCCGCAGCTGCCAGCGGTTGTGCTGCTGTTTTGAGAACCGATGGTCTTGAACATAAAAGGCGGCAAATCTGTTGCAACATCGGCAGCACACATCCTGGGACGGCCCGGAGTTGCCAGAGGGTGCTGGCCGAGCGTCACAAGGTCCTGTTCTACCGACTCCCAATGTTGCGACAACACTTGTCAAACTACATGCAATCGGCTCCCGCCTGGCATTCGGGGGCAACCCGGAGGTGCTGGTGCCACTCCCGCCAGTTGTTTCCCAACTTAGGGTGGTAAAACCAGATCCATCTTTATTGATGCGCTGTCGCAGGCGTTCCGGGACAACCCGGAGCTGCTGGAGGTGCTGGTGCAGCGCGCGGGCATGGACCTCATGCAGCTGGACGATGGGGAGGAGGCGGGCGGCGCCGCCCCCGTCGACTGCCGCGTCAGCTGACACGGCGCATGCGTGCGGCCGCAGCTAGGGGCAGCCGTCGCCCCGCGGCATTCAGCGAAGGGAAGGAGGCCGCCGGCACCACCCCTGTCGACTGCCGCGTCATCCAATCGATGCGCCATTGCGGGCGCTCGGCTCTGGTGGCCGGGCCAGCTGCCGGGCTGCAGGGCTGCGGCCTCGGCAGACTCAGCCAGCGGCGAGGCCAGCAGGGCCATGTAAAATAGAAACCAGGTCCCGGGTTCACTATTTCTGAACAGATATGTGTGCTAGATAGTTGCAGCCGGTCCAGGGTGAGACACAACATGCTTTATTGGTCTTGCGGCAGCACTGAGGGTGAAGTGAAACCTCTGGCTGACAGACGTGCCGTGCCGTGCCGTTGAGCACATTGACGGCTCCTTCGAATGTTGTTGACTGAGAGGAGGTCAGATTGATCTGATGTACCAGCAAAACACGGCCATTGAAATCTACAGCCATCAGGACATGGCCTTCGAGCTGCCGCCGCCGCTTCGAGCTGCCGCCGCCGCAGCATTATCTCGATGGAAGAGCTTGGTCTGTGCAGCAAACATGTCGTCGGACAGCCAGCAGCAGATAGATAGATATTACACTGTTCCAGCCTCACTCAGGCTGATTAGCAGACCCTCTCATTTATTCCGTCTGCACTGGCTGGATTAGTATAAACATCGAAGTCTGGAAACTCCTGTTCGAAATCACCGCAGCTTTGTGTTTCACTCGCCATGATGACATCAGCTTCTGATAGATAGATAGATCACACCCGCCCGCCTCACCCAGGCTGATCAGGCATCAAATCACCAATAAACCATCATGTGTCATCATGTCGCAAACTGTTGATGACACTCACTGAGCAGATGAGCCGATGAGACCCACCTCCCCCAAGCATGCCAACATGAATCCGGATTCATACATGCCAACATGAATCCGGCAACCATCATTATGTCCCCACACCTGCACGGCGGCACCGCCAGATCAAACAGGCAAGAAAAGCGCTGCCGGACAACGTCTGTCGCGGGACATTCCATCAGCAGATGCTTCTCGTCCCCGACCGCGCCACTGTCACAAAATGTGCAGCAGCGGTCCTGCCTGTCTATCTTTGCAAACCAGGCGGTCTCCACAGGCGAGCGAGTCTGTACCATTGCTCGTATTCTGCGTGAATGCTTCTGCTTGGATGCAGTAATCAGCGCATGCCGGAACTCTGGAGACGTCTGTTGCCCATACACACTAGTTGGGTACAAGAGGCAACCTCCAGTTGGTAGATCAGCACGAATCATAGCACACCGAGTTCAATGGTCACAACGATGGTCGTCACTGCACAAGTGTAAAATCTACAGAGCGGCCACCGCTGCAACCTCCTGTGGCTCCTCCGCAGCGTCGTCAAGTGCTGCCTGGTGTGCTGCAATCGCCGCGTTTCGCCGCTGCCGAGCACCCAACGCCTTCTCCTTTGGCACGCGCCCCTGCACGACAGCGAGGATTTATTGGTTGGACTGCACAACAAGGGTGCAGCAGCAAAGGGAAGGCAGACACAGAATGTCAATGACTCCACTAGGAAAGAGACCACGATGCGATCAACACCGACTACAATCAAGGACGCAAAAAAGGGGAGGCGAAAAAGGGGAGGCTAGTCACAAGGCGCATTGTCCGCTGACTACAGAACAAAAGCAAGTTTCAGCACGCACGTTCTCGCGCCGCCGCAGGACCTCCAGGTGTATGAGCAGGTTGCTGATGTCCGCCGGGTTCACGCCGCCGATGCGTCCCGCCTGGCCCACGTCCCGCGGCCGCACCTGCCACGGCGCAAATGTACACGATTTGAGGTGACGTATCGCGAGAACGTGCAGCGCGGAAGCTCGCGAAGCCTTCTGTGCAGTTCGAGAGGCTATGCCTGCAGGTGAGCAAAGCATAGGCGGCATGCCACAAGCGCCAGAAATCGTTCGAACTGCACAGCTGCATGCGTCGGATACACAGTCAGCGGACAGGCAGCAGAGCCACACCTTGGACAGCTTCTCGCGGGCCTCCATGGACAGCGTGCCGATGGAGTTGTAGTCGAGGTCTGGCGGAAGCGCCCGCGCTGACTTCGCCGCCACGCTCGCCTGCTGCTGCGCCTACGGAGACAGACACACCCTGACGCTTATGCTGCTGTACTGTGTGGGGGTATGCAAAGATACAGCCGCTTACAGGCGGAGCTTGACGCTCCAGAACAGACCTGTGAATCACGCAGCTCGTGCTCGCGCGGCGGCCCTCGCGGCGAGCACCACTCCACTGCGGGCTGCAACGCTGTATCAACTTGTCAACGCATGGGCATGGGGCATCAAGCCCACACATTACGAACTCGATGCCGGGCCGAAGAAGGAGCAGATAGATGAGGCTGCACTCGCCTGCCGCCGGATGAAGCCGGAGTACTTGAGGTGAATCTCCGCAGCCTCCGCCTCTGCCGGCGACACCGCTCCGCCGACGCCATGCGCCTCCAGCATCCTGCAAAAAAGTCAGTCTGAACTTCGAAGAACAATCTTGGGAGATGACTGCCTGGACAGCATTTGGAAAGAAAACAGGCGCACAGGCAGTGCATGTGCAGGCGGCATAGGATGTCCTCCTGCATGATGGGCGTCTAGAAACACCAGAGGAGGAAAAAGAGAAGATGCAACTACTATCGAATCAACGAGTGGTGTACGTGCAGGCGGCGCAGGATGTCATGCAGGCTGATCCAGGGGCCGTCAGGAGGACAAAGTAATGACAAGCAGAAGAGGAAGAGACGCACGGGTAGTGCACGTGCGGGCGGCGCAGGATATCTTCCAGGCTGATGACACCCGTGACCGGCTGCCCCGACACAGTCGCCGCCTGCTGCGCAACGGGTGTGTCCGGCTGCACCCTGATCGATGCCAGGCGCTGCTTCTCCACCTCAATGCGCTCCTGTAGGAAGAGAGTGAACCAACTTCGGCTTTGTGGACGTTCTCTGGGCATGCTCACCTGCACAGCAGCTCCAAGTCGAAGCGGCAATGGGCTGCAGTGCGCAGCTCCAGTCGGAGGCCCGTTGAAGATTGGTGATAAATCTCCCTGTGGACAACCCTACGCAGCTCCCACTGGACATGGAGAGCTCCAGAGCCTGTGCAGTAGCTGTTCCGAGAGCTCTTTCAGGCCTTGATTCAGCGATGTTTCTCCACCGATCTGCTTGGCCGGGTGCAGCGCCCAGCGGCGCTCGTCCACGAGGCCCAGCTGCCGGCCGAGGGGCGGTGCAATCTAATTCCTGCGAAACCCTTTGTTCTGAATGATCTCTATACCGACCTGCTTGGCCAGGTGCAGCGCCCAGCGGCGGTCGTCCACGAGGCCCAGCTGCCGGCCGAGGGGCGTCAGCCGCTCGTCCGCGTTGTCCGACCGCAGCAGCAGCCGGAACTCCGAGCGGCTGGTCAGCATGCGGTACGGCTCCCGCAGGTCCTGTGCACATTGTGGCACTCTATTTTGTGAGGTGCAGGTGTCAAGCGATTTGATAGAGAAACGGCTAGACTGGGTATCAATCACGTTCAACCTGCTTGCTCAGCCGACATGTCAGTCATGATCCTGGGTACGCTGATTTGGACACTACGTTTTGACGCGGCCGCATGCGCACCTTGGTGACCAGATCGTCGATGAGGGTGCCCAGATAGCTGGACTCGCGCGACAAGGTCACCACCTCCTGTCCCGCCGCGACGCGCGCAGCATTGACGCCCGCGACCAGCCCCTGCGCCGCCGCCTCCTCATAGCCTGAAGCAGCGGCAGCTCATGCGATCATCCTTTGCAGTTCGATTTGCCTTAGCGGCTGCTGTGCGTTAAGACCATGTCTTCATGATGCAACACTGGAGCTGGAGCAGTGCATGCCGCGACGACACCCGAGGATGATGAGTCGGGAGGGGCTAGCAACAAGGGCTGGCCCCATGTGATCAACAGCTCAAAGTTTCGCGTGCGCAGATATACCTGTGGTGCCATTGAGCTGGCCGCTGAAGAATAGGCCGCCAATGCGCTTGGTCTGTAGGCTGGGCGAGCACTGGTGCGCCGGCAGGTAGTCATACTCCACCGCATACGCCGGCCGCAGCATCTTGCATTGCTCCAGGCCTGCGGCAAGTCCGAGTGGTGCTTGTTGATCAGTGATTGTAAGGCAGTCGTGCGATTGCAGACAGCGATCTGCCATTGCAGCGTGTGCACCTTGGCACTTCTCCAGGTCTGCAGGCACATACAAAGCGAGAAGCCTGTCAAGCAGAACAATCAATGTCAGGTAACACTTTGCGAGGCCAGCCAGCAGCGACAGCCAGTAATGCTCACCAGGCAGGGTGTGCAGCAGCGCAAGCTGCAGGCGCTCGGGCAGCCCGGTGGAGAAGCCCTGCACATACACCTCCGGGCTGTGCCGCCCCTCCGGCTCTAGGAATACCTGCAGCACACGCACGCGGTGTCGGTGGCATACACGTTGGCTGAGATAGTTCCGCTGTAGCCAAAATGCCATGTTGGATGGAAACACCAGAGCCAACATGTGTAATGCCGCGTCACACGGCTCGTGACAGGCAGCACCACCATGCAAGTTCCGTGTGCTGACAGCAATTTGGCAAGGCAGCTTGGGTGGACAAGTCTACATCTTGTAGACGCACCTGGTGGCTGGCCTTGTCGCGGAAGCGGACGATCTTGTCCTCGATGGAGGGACAGTAGCGTGGCCCGGTGGAGTCCACCCAGCCGCCGTATACGGGCGTCTCTGCCAGATTCTCCTCTATCAGGCGGTGCGTCTCGGGCGTCGTGTGCGTCAGGTGGCAGCACATCTGCGGCCGCTCCACGTGCACCTGTCGCAAGAGGTTCTGTCTTGCTTCCATTCATCCTGCATCAATTCAGTTCGTGACAACAGGCGTTGTGTGTGTGTTTGCCGCGCAAGCTCAAAAGCTGGCTCGTTACGACGGCTGGGCCTGTGCCTTCCTTGCCCAGCTCTGAGCAGTTGTCCTGTGGCTACTGCTTTCGCGGGCAGGGTGGCCAGGCGAGTTGCCGCCCGGCGCGAGCGCCCTTCCGAGTAGGCAGTCGCTATCCTCGGAGGTCCAGGAAGGCAGGAACCGCGCACCTCCGGGTCGAAGCTGAACCAGCGGACGTCGGCGTCGCCGGGCTGCTGCTCCAGCTGCGAGTAGTCGATGGTGCGCGTGTCGACGCGGGAGGGCGTGCCCGTCTTCAGGCGGTCCGTCTCGAAGCCCAGGGCCACCAGCGCCTCCGTCAGCCCCGTGCTCGGCGCCTCGCCCGCCCTGAGATAGGTTTGGAGGTTAGTGTTCGTGTTTGATGTTGGTGACTGGAGATGAATCAACTTGCAAGCTGACGATGGCAGCGGCACCACCCGCACAAAATTCAGCATACTGTCGCAGTCGCATATAGACGACGGTGGCCACATGTACACTCAGGTTCGTGGCAGCATCACTAAGAATAGCAGGGATGGGAGCGCACACCTGCCGGCAGGCATGGACTGGCGGCCCACCCAAATGCAGCCGTTCATGAAGGTGCCCGTCGTGACCACTGCCGCGCGGCAGCGGAAGGTGATGCCGAAAAAGGTGCGCACCCCTCGCACCTGCTCACACGAGTGGACAGGATCGATCAGGAACCGCAGCAGCTGGACTGGTTTCAGTCTTGCTTTGCAGCGTTTCACACAAGTTGAACACAAAATGAATAGCAGGCGGTGAAGCACAGGGTTCTGTATCAGCAGCGTGTATCAGCAGCGTGTCAATTGCTCGTCGGCGGCTTGGCTGCGCTCCGCCATCCGACTCAGCGCCGCAGGTCTTGTCGCGCTCCAGCCCGGATGCAGGGTTTTGGCAAAATGCAGGGCAGAAAGGTCTGCACAGCAATTTCAGTGCATGGACTCTCGCCTCGTCGTTGGGTCCGATGTCCAGGTCCACAGCCATGCCCTCCCGCAGAAACAGGTTTGGCGTCGCCTCCAGGATGCGCCGCATCACCGTCGCATACTCGATCTTGTCCGTCTGCGCCCGCAGCGCCCACACCGCGGGGCCCTGCATCGCGCGAAACGAGAATTGATCAGCAGATCGTTGTGCATCGGAGGCAAGCGACGTGTCACTGGCTTTTGGTGTCACAGGCTTTTCACATAAGGTGACATCATGAGCCGCTGCCGGTGATCGTGGTCTCTTACAGCCGTAAATGAGAGGTAAGCTGCAAGGCTTTGTTGAATGTGACGTTGCAGGCATGTTGAACGTGTGGGCATGCTGGCACCTTGGAGCGATTGAGCACGCGCTTCTGCAGGTAGCAGCGGTCGGCCATGCGGCCGATCTCGCCGCCCAGCGCGTCCACCTCGTGCACCAGCTGCGACTTGGCGGGGCCGCCGACGGCAGGGTTGCATGGCTGCATTTACCAGCATACAGTATTACGAACAACCAACAGATGCAGCTGGCAAAAGCACATCCCGCGATGCGGCTGATCTCGCCGCCCAGCGTGTCCATCTCGTGCACCAGCTGCGTGTTAGCGGGGCCGCCGACGGCGGGGTTGCACGGCTGCAGTTTCAGGACTGGGTGTTGGGAACAATCGAAAAAGGGGAGGGGATCTGAGTCGATTGCTTCACTGGCAGAAGAGCCGTCACGACTTGCCTGAAACAAGGCCTAGACTTGTCAATCTCATCAGGCTGCCGCCAATTATGGTATTCCGTGACCGGCGTCAAGCGGCGCAAGAGTGCTCTCCCTCCGCCAGTTCTGCACTAGCTGGATGACATGCATAGTCTGCTGGTCTGTGGCAAATCGCACCTGCCAGGCAATGCGGTCCAAGTTCAGTGTCAGCAAAAGCGTCTTTGCGCCGGTACGCGCCGCCGCGAGCGCCGCCTCGCAGCCCGCGTGGCCGCCGCCCACCACCACCACGTCGTAGTCCTCCTCGTCGTACCACTGGCTGCTGGCCGCAGGCGCGGTGCTGTGGCTGCTGCTCGTGCTCTGTGTCACCGTAGCGCAAAGATGGGTTGGCACACAACCATGTGTCTTTGCTGCTGCGCATGGTAAGCAGCTTCTTCCCACAGCATGATGAACAGCTGAATATTTGCATTATGCGCAAGCCGAACATCCGAACACATGCAGCACCTGCTGCGCGTCGGCAGAGGGCGCCGCCGCCGCAGCGGCTCTCGTGCTGCAGCCCCGGCTGGACAGCCGTCTCACGGCGTCTGCCGCCTCCTGCCAGTGTTGCGCATTTCGCTGCGGTACCGGCTGTGCCACGGGGAAGTGGCTGGCTGAGCACGCGGCAAGGCTGCGTGTGCGCGAGACGTGGCTGGCGCAAAGTGCTGGAGGGCATGGCAGCGCCGACAGCATGGCGGCAAGTGAGAATCCACGCTTGGGCAGCCTCGACATGTTCAGCACATCGTTGCCGGCATAGTTGTGCATTTCTGGCTGGGCTGCTGCATATTTCAGCTGAAGGCCACGTGGACTGCATCGCACGTGCCCTGCTGATCGCGGGCAGGCCTGGCCTGCATTTGCGACAGAGCAGTGTTTGCATGATGTGCTGTGATCTCAGCCTCCTGCCATCCCTATGGGCGACGTTCGCAGCGCGCCGAATTGCGCTGTAACAAGCACACACCATCTCGGCTACGGCGCAAGCAGGTGCAGGTGAGTTTTTACCTAGTCTGCTGAGTTTCAATGGCAGAGGCAAGCGCATATAGCTCAAACCAGCATCTCAGCACCACTTTGGGCACAGATCATCGTGCCTTGTGGCTTGTGACGGCAGCCGGCCTGACCTTGTTCAGCACCACGCACGAGAACGCCTGCACCTCATAGGGCTAGCTCTGAGCACCACTAGTCCCTCTGCAGTCTGGCGAACAGAAAGCACTCGCCTCAGCGCCTGATACAGCTGTTGCCGCCAGCACTGGCCGCAGCGCACAAGGCGCTGGGACAGCACCACCTTTGAGAGGCGTCTCATATCTGTCTGCACTGCATACCTATCGAATTTTATCTGTTGCTCAACGCAGGTGTGCAGCAATCTCAGTCCCATGCGGTTGAGATTGACATTGAGCGGAAGATTGCACACGCAGTGCGGCTGCGCAATTACAGCAGCTGGGGCCATCAGGAGGTTCTCTGGGGACATCAGGAGGTTCTCCTCCTTTTCCCTTCCACATTTCGAACCCGATTTTGCAAGTTGCACGGAATCACAAAGGCACAACCCGGCACCAAAATCACAACATAGGTAGACAGGATGCTTCAGCCGGACGCGCTGCATCTTCCCGGATGTTGGAGCGCCATGGCAGCAGCCAGAGACTGTCTAGGTATTGGTCGTGTGCCGAACCTTAGGCTGTCATTGCCCTAAAAACTATGCGATCCAGCACAATGATCCCCAGCTGCCCAGGTCTGAGCGGGTTGGCAGCAAGGTCAGTTTTGCGCTGTTGGCTGTCCCTTCGTGCTTCTTCACCATCGCGCCCTTTGTTGCTCTCACTCAAACTCCAGGTCGTCAGAGACGCCAGGAATGTACACCAGCTGCATAGCGCACCTGCAGCGTCAGTACTTTTGCAGCAAACGAGTTTCAATCAGAGATTGGACGCACTCCAGTACAGCAGTGCAAGGTTGTGGTTCGCTCTCACCTGAACATCAAAGACAACGGGGCTCTTCGGCGGCACCTTCGGCCTGCAAGACAGGTTCATCCCAAATGGGCTGGCGTCCATCAACGCCGGCGGAAAGTGGACATACACACAGCGGTATACCCAATGGCAATCATAGGTGCGAGCTGGGGCTTTGCACACCGCCATGCGCTTCACTGAGTACAAACAGCAACCGAGTCCCATGGAGCATATCATTCCAGGGAGACACAAGTGTTACGTTTGTGCCGCCGACGCGCATCGCCGCACCTGCCGGGGGCGGATGCCAGGCCCTTGGGGAAGGCGAGGTCGCCCGGGATGTACAGCCGCCGGATGCTGCCCGTCTGCATCGACAGCAGCGCCTCGTCGAGGCCGGGCACCACAGCGCCGCTGCCCACGCGCACGTAGTAGGGCGACCCCTTGGCCAGGCTGTTGTCGAAGATCTTGCCGTTGGGCGTTTTGGCCACGTAGTTCAAAACGATCTGCGCATGAATCAGCAGTGCTGATGATGAAATTCTATTCTGCCATCGGGAAAGGGGACCGGACTGAGTTGAACCAGCAACCAACACCTTCTTGTGGCCTGCATCACAAAAGGCACCTGCCACGCGCGAGCGCTGCGCCTGCCGCTGGACTCCGAGAACATACCTGGATGCCGACGGTGGGCGTGGGGCCCTTGCCAACGACGAGCTCCTGGTACTCCAGCCCGGAGGCCGTCTTGATGCGCGGCTTGCATTCCAGGTCCTTCTCCGCCACTGCGTCGATGAGCAGCTTGTCGCCTTCCGTCGAGGTCACTGCGCCCATGTCCCGCGGGCTCTCCGCCAGCGCCGCGGACGGCCTGCGCGCGGCAGACTCTCACCGATGTGCCCCTGGGGTTCCAGGCGCAATGACACGATGTTGTTCACAAGAATACGGCGGCCCAGAAGATGGAGCGGAGGCCATGCGGCATGCACCGTCATGCTGCGGCTTCATGCATGCAGCGGACGAGACAGTGGCAGGTATAGGTGACAACGTGGGCACCTGCCGGTCAGAGTGGCGGCCACCACAGCCGCCGCGGCCTGGAGCGCTGTGCGTCGGCTGGGATCCACCTCCGGGGCCGCATCAGCGGCGCAGCGGGCGGTTTGGGGCCGCGCAACGGAGTGTGCTGGACGTCCTGCGCTCCTGCCTGTGGCAGCACGCCTGAAGGGCGCGCATTCCGAGACCTGCGGCACGTCACGGCACAGCGCATTGTATGTGCACAAGCTGATGTCGGTGTCTATCGTGTGACGTGTCAGTGGCAGCGGAATCAAGGTTTGCATCAGATGCTAACGCAGCATGCGGAACCGTTGCACTGGACCCTGACCTGCCGACTGCTCAGCTGGCTGTGAAGCATCTCGGGCAAGTTCCCTCTGATCGCGCGGTACTGCGATCTGCTATACAGCTGCACTCGCCGATGCAACTCTTCGATCGCTGACAAAGCTGCGGAGACGGGGATGCAGCGCAGTTCAGGGCGCACCACGATGGCCATCTTTTATCTGTCTGACGCAATGTAAACCCTACTGCCACCTCAGCATGTCGGCACGTGCGCACGAAACTCACAACCAGGTCGCATACCGTAGTCACGGGCATGATTCGCGCAAAAATAATTCGGCGGCCGCTGCGCGAAGTAAGTTCGCGCGGGGTTTCAGCATTGCGCGCGAAAGGTGGATAATAATTCCAGCAGTGCTGCGCGAAACGGCCGGATGTTCGAGAATTACAGTCAGTTGAATCTGTAAATTAAGAAACGCGCCCGTCTCCGCTGCAAACGAGCCCAGCATCGTCATTAAGAAGCCTCACTGCCCTCTTTAGTCACTAAAGAGGGCAGTAGTACGCAGTTCAGACACTATGTGGAGCTATGTGACACGAATCTCGGCCGAGCAGAGGCAGGCAAATCTTGCATTGGAGGCAGCACACGCTGATGACTGCTATGACTGCACGCTCATTCATGAAGCTCACCGCACAAACGGTCAAGCAGTGCATTTGCTGCTGGGTTCGCATGATTTGCCGCTGATGCGCGAGCCGGCGGAAACATTGGCGGGCAGCTGCGCGAAAGCTGCGAAAATTGGCCTCAAGGCGCGCGAAAGCTGCGCGAATCATGCCCGTGACTACGGTA